>ERZ1034691.151-NODE-151-length-54179-cov-15.536878_pt1 | contig 54179 bp, 53 predicted proteins | sample MGYA00520638_ERZ1034691 | MGnify/ENA primary metagenome ERZ1034691 (study PRJEB33766, sample SAMN09781763) | gut metagenome | biome: gut microbiome | host: Homo sapiens | place: Madagascar | study: EMG produced TPA metagenomics assembly of the PRJNA485056 data... | reverse complement strand
GATCGGCAATATGGCGAGAACCATTAAGAATAAAGAAGATCATCACAGAATGATGTACCAGTACAACGAGATTTTGAAAAAAATCGCTCAGATTCCAACAAGTTTCGGAAGCGTTGATATTATCAATGAAAATATGGCTGCGCTGAATACTTCCAATTTAAGACAGAAGTTTTCACCGGACGATCATCTGATCATCTGTATCGGTCGTACACACGGAAGTGCCGGAACGGATATCGGATTTGCATTGGCAGATAAGTTGAAAATCAATTACTATGATGCTGAGATTTTTGATCAGGTATTAAAGAGAATGGATGCTGAGAAAGAGGATATTGAAGACCACAGCAATTATGTAGAAGAACTCAAAGGAAAGATTGAGAAAAATACAGGTGTTGGAAAGTTCTTCAAGAACTTTAAGAAATATCATGGACTTCCGGTTCAGGATGCTATTTTCTTCAATCAGAGTGATCTGATCTGTGAGATGGCTAAGAAGGAAGACTTCATTGTTATGGGTAGATGTGCAGATGTGGTACTTACGAATCATCGAATCCCACATATCAGTATTTTCATTACAGCTTCTTTTGAACAGCGCGTGCGCCGTATGATGGAGCTGCACAACTTAAATTACAAGCAGGCAGCGCATCTTCTGGTAAAATTAGATGCAAGGCATGCAAAATATTATTTTGATTACACAGGCAAGAAGTGGGGAGATGCTGTTAACTATGATTTATGCATCAACAGTGCAAGCTACGGTATTGATGAATCAGTAGAATTGATCGAGCGTATGATCAATAAATATCCGAACAGCTAAATCGGAGAGATATAAAAAAGAATTGTGGGCAAGTGAGTCTGCAATTCTTTTTTTATTTACAAATCAACAAAAATTGGATACATTGTATATTAAGCAATGAGCAGGCGTGCACTGCTTGTTGCATTACAAAGAGGAGAATTATAATCATGAAAAACAAACGCACCTGCGATTATATCGCAGAAGCAATACAAAATGAGATTTTATCCGGGCGGATGGAAGCAGGACAGCCATTGCGTCAGGAGGATCTGTCAGAGAAACTTGGTTATTCAAGAATGCCAGTCCGGGAGGCATTACAGATTTTAGAGGAACAGGGGCTCGTCAGGCGTCTTGCAACCCGTCATGTTGTTGTAGCAGATTTTTCAGAGAGAAACATTGAAGAAATATTTGATATGGTTGGAAATGTGGAGAAGAAAGCCCTGAAGGATCTTGCAGAACAGTCTTTTGACTGGGAGTTTGAAGCAGAGGATGATGAAGCCGAAAAGAAATTCCATGAATTTGTTTATGGAACGATCACAAATGGACTTTTCCGCAGACTGTTAGAAACATCTGCCGATTGCTATATCCGTTTTGCGGCAGAAGAAACAGAAATGGGAAAAACACCTGAGCAAAAGAAACTCAGACGGGATAAATTAGAAACCGTGCATAGCGCCTATTGTCGGAAAGATAATTTTGTGATGGAAGTTGCACTGGAAGAATATTATAAATTGTTGACGGAAAATGTGAAAAACGGGATGATACGTTGACATATTATCAATAAATAAGGGGAAGAAATCTTTTATCACAAATTAGAAACTTTATTCAAATGGTATGAGAACAAGGTAAAAGAGGGGAAAATTCATTATTATGGACTCGCATTTGAGTTTATGGTAGAAGAACCAGAAGAAGAAAAGTGGCATATAGAGCTTGAAAGGGTAAAAAGTCTCGCAGAAAAAGTTTCTGGAACAGAATGTCACCTGAAATATATTTTGTTTATAATTTTCTTAAAGAAACAAACGGATGTGCATTATAGTGGAGTGATGATGTATGAAAAGATGCAGAGATGTTGCTGCAGAATGGGGAGTTTCAGAGCGAACCGTCAGTGATTTATGCAAAAAAGGAAAGATTCCGGGTGTGGTCAAGGAAGGAAAATGCTGGCAGATACCGGATAACGCAAGAAAACCGGAAGACGGTAGAATTATTTCCGGAAAATACCGAAAAAGTGATCAAAAAGAAGCCAAAAAAGCACTTCCGATCGGAGTGGCTGATTATATACGTGCTCAATCAGAGTATTATTATGTAGATAAAACATTGATGATAAAACAGTTGCTGGATCAAAAGGCGCTGGTATCCCTGTTTACAAGACCGAGAAGATTTGGCAAAACGCTGAATATGGATATGCTTCGTGTCTTTTTTGAAATATCATCGGAGGACACAAGTGTGTATTTCCGTGATAAAGCAATCTGGAAATGTGGGGATGCATACAGAAAACATCAGGGAAAATATCCAGTTATTTTTCTGACGTTAAAGGATGTTAAATTTGATTCATGGTCGATGACGCTGGATAAGATCCGTGCATTGCTGCAAGTGGAATACGGCAGACATATGGAGTTACAGGAAAGTGAGTGTCTTGCAGATTTTGAAAAAGAATATTTTTCAAAAATATTAAATGGAACTGCCGGGATAGTAGAACTGTCTTCTGCGTTGGAAAATCTGTCGCGGATGCTTCATGAGCATTATCATATTGCACCGGTTATTAATTATATTTCCAGAGATTGTCTGCCACAGGCATATTGGGTGAATACAGGGAAAAACGAGATATTGGAGGATGTTCGAAGGTCGGCAACCGATGATATAACAGAACGACTGTATGCTTTGGTGCAGGGAGAGCGGGTGATTGCGCGGATTGATCAGAATGTGATTTACCGGGTGCTTGGCGATAATCCGACTAATATTTACAGTCTGCTTCTGGTAGCTGGATATTTGAAAACGGCGAAAAAGGAGTTGCAGCCGGATGGTTCTTATCTGTGTGAGGTGTCGATCCCTAACAAAGAAATTGCGGCTGTGTATAAAAGTAAGATTTTGGCATAAAGAATCTTATGGAGGGTGTAGAGAACATTTTCCAGCTTGGAATTGCATTTTCAGGCAAGAACATCACAATTAAAACAAAGTAGCAGGAGAAAAATATTTATGAGATATCCAAAATTTTTACCGGAAAACGGAACAATCGGCTTTGTCGCACCGTCCTTTGGGTGCGCAACAGAACCATATTATACGGCATTTTTGAATACACAGAAAAAATTTCAGGCAATGGGTTACGGGCTGGACTTAGGACCGAACTGTTATGTGGCAAAAGGAATTGGAATCAGCAATACACCGGAGCTTTGTGGAAAAGAGCTGACGGATTACTATTGCAGTGTGGATAACGACATTCTCATTTCCTGCGGTGGCGGGGAAATGATGTGTGAGACAATGAACTTTGTTGATTTCGAGAAAATTAAGAAGGCAGAACCAAAGTGGTATATGGGCTATTCGGACAACACGAATTTCACATTTTTGCTGAATACGATCTGTGACACGGCAGCAGTGTATGGACCGTGCGCAGGAACTTTTGGCATGGAGCCGTGGCATGAGAGTCTTTCAGATACAATGGATGTTCTGACAGGTAAAACAAAGAAATTGCACAGTTATCCTTCATGGGAAAAAGACGATCTGAAAGATGAAGGAAATCCTTATGTCCCTTATAATGTGACAGAACCAGCCCGGCACGTGGTTTATCCGGCGAAAGATGTTGCGGCGGATACATGGATTCATTTGAAAGAGGGCGAACAGGAACTTTACGTCGGAAATGAAAATCCGGATGCATCATTAAAAATAGAAGGACGCCTTGTGGGCGGCTGTGTGGACTGCCTCGTAAATTTACTGGGGACACAGTTCGATTATGTAGACCAATTCAATGAGAAATACAAAGAAGACGGAATCATCTGGTTTTTAGAGTGTTGCGATCTAAACGTCATGGGAATCCGCCGGGCAATGTGGCAGATGAAAAATGCTGGATGGTTTCAGCATGTGAAAGGCTTTCTGATCGGAAGACCTTGCTGCATCGGAGAAGAGATGATGGGACTGGATCATTATCATGCAGTTGTCGATATTTTAAAAGAATTTCAGGTGCCGATCATTATGGATATGGATGTCGGACACAGACCGCCGATGATGCCGCTTGTCTGCGGAAGTATGGCAGAGGTCTGCGTGAAGGGGAATGATGTTAAGATCGATATGAAGTATATATAAGGAAGAAAAGACTGGAACACGAAGAGGATGATAGTTCATCATGCTTCGCACACCGGTCTTTTTTCTATAAAGTCAGATCAATATTGCTGCCAAGTGTTTCACTTAGCACAACGCTGTCAGCTTTTTCTGCCATTTTCTTTGAATAACGGCTTACCTTTGTGATATATTCTGCATCATCAGCAAATAATGTTTTGACTTTGGAAACTTTGGCTGATTTTAGCAGGTTGTCATTGGCACTTAAGCTTCCATCGGAATTAACAGTGATCCCAATCTTGGACAATTCACTTGAATGCTCTTTGGAAAGTGACTTCAGATATCTGGAGTAACGGTTCAAAGAAGCGTCATCTGTTTTATTTCCGGATGACAGCGTGTTATTGTAAACTTGTATAAATGCGCTGACACTTCCGTAAATATTGGCACTGTCTGTCGTGTCATCCTCATAATTAAAATTGCGTAACTTCTTCGCTGCACGGTGGAGCGCTGTGGCATCCGCCTGTGAAAGAGTACCGCCGGTCATCTCTTTGCGCTTGGATGAAGTGACTGCGTTACGGTTTGCTGTATAAAAATTTCTAAGATAATAACTGGCACTCAGAGATGTGCCGGTTCCTGCGACTGCTGCCATAAAATTCCCTCCGTGGAATCATCAATCATTCATGAATAAAAATAATTAAAAAACTACATATGTAAACTATTAATACTCACATTTTCTACAATAATTATCGGCAATAAGATAAAATTAATTAGTATAATTCCCCCAAATCGTTTATAATGTGTATTAAGCAATGAGCAGTGCTCAAATCGGAAGAAATAAAATTTGACTACTCGTAGTCAGAATTTTATTTCTTTTGATTTGAATAGGGCGAATGCCCGTCAGCCATGAAGCGCGAAGCGATTCGTGGCTGGCACTGCGGGCAACAACGTAAAAATGCGTGCAATAGGGCGAATGCCCGATAGCCATGAAGCGCGAAGCGATTCGTGGCTGGCACTGCGAGTAACAACGTAAAAATGCGTGCAATAGGGCGAATGCCCGACAGCCATGAAGCGCGAAGCGGTTCATGGCGTGCACTGCGAGTAACAACGTAAAAATACGTGCAAAAAAAGGAGAACAATTATGGAAGCAGCAATTATCTGGATCGCATTAATTATTATATTTGCCGTGGTGGAGATTATCACGGTAGGTCTTACCTCTATCTGGTTTGCAGGCGGAGCCCTCGTGGCATTGCTTGTAGACGCAGCCGGGCTTGGACCGGTGTGGCAGTTTGCAGCGTTTGTGATCGTGTCTGCAATTCTGCTCATATTTACAAGACCATGGGCGTTGAAATACATGAAACCGTGCCTTGTAAAAACAAACTATGAGGCAGCAGTTGACAAAAATGTATGCCTGACAGAAGCGGTAGACAACATAAAAGGAACCGGAACAGCCGTATTAAACGGACAGGAATGGTCTGCACGTGCCTATGAGGACGGAAAAACCTTTGAGGCAGGCACAATCGTGAAAGTAAAAGAAATCCGCGGTGTGACTCTTTATGTGGTGGAGAGTGATGCAATGCCGAAAAAAGCAGAGGAAGCAGAAGCACCAAAGGAATCAGAACAGTAAACAAAAACCAGACAACAGGGTATGACAGAAAGATAGAAAGAAGTGACAAAATATGAAATTAGGAATGGTATTTGAAGGTGGCGCAAGCCGGACAGCGTTTTCCTGCGGAGTAATGGATGCATTTTTAGAAGAAAATCTGATGCCGGATTATTTTATCGGGGTATCGGCAGGAATCGCTTTTGGTGTGTCCTATCTGTCAAAACAGAAAGGGCGTAATTTAAAACTTTTGGAAGAGTACATGGCAGATAAGCGTTACATGGGAATGAAATATCTGTTTGACCGGAAGAAAAAGACGTATTACAACATTGATTTTGTGTTTGATGAAGTGCCGAATAAACTGTTGCCATTTGATTATGAGACTTTTGCAGCATATGAAGGAGTTGTGGAAGCTGGTGTGACAAACATTCACACCGGAAAAGCAGAGTATTTAAAAGTGCCGCAGAGCATTGACATGAAAGACACATTAGTGGCAAGCTGCTCACTGCCAATTCTGTTCCAGCCGATCAAGATTGGAAACCATTATTATTTAGACGGTGGAATCGCGGACTCCATTCCGTTCCGTCATGCGTTAGAGGATGAGCAGTGTGACAAGCTGATCGTAGTGTTGACCAGAGAACACGGCTATGTGAAGACTACAGAGAAGGCAGTCCGGCTGACAGATAAGCTCTACAAGAAATATCCGAAAATCGTAGAGGCAATGGATACAAGGGCAGAGCGTTACAATCAGGATGTAAAAGAGTTAGAGGAACTTGAAAAACAGGGGAAAGTTTTTGTGATCGCGCCGGAGACAACACTTGGTGTTGGCAGGACAGAGTCTGATCCAAAAAAACTGCGGGAACTTTATGAAGAAGGTTACCGCATTGGAAAAGAGCGGATGAGCGCGCTGCGCGAGTATCTTGAAAAATAAGCAGGCAGATACAGAGGAAAGAGAGAAAAAGTAAGATGAAAATAGTTTTTTTAGATGCAAAGTCGATCGGAGAGGACATTGACCTCTCCGGCTTTGATAAATTAGGTGAAGTAGTAAAATATGGATTTTCGACAGCAGAGGAGGCAAGAGAGCGCACGAAGGACGCGGATGTTGTCATTATCAATAAAGTACAGATCAATGAGCAGACAATCGGAGAGGCAGAGCATTTGAAACTTGTCTGCGTGACTGCTACCGGCACGAACAATCTGGACAAGGAATATCTGGCAAAAAGAAAGATTGAATGGCGCAACGTGGCAGGCTATTCCACCGAGACTGTGGCACAGCATACATTCGCCTTATTGTTCTATTTGTTGGAAAAATTGAGATATTATGATGATTATGTAAAATCGGAAAAATATGTGGGAGATACCATTTTTACACATTTTTCCAATGTCTTCCATGATTTAAATGGTATGACATGGGGAGTTATCGGTCTTGGAAATATCGGAAGACGTGTGGCGGATATTGCAAAAATGTTTGGCTGCCATGTGATTTACTATTCCACTTCCGGTAAAAATAATCAGGAAGGTTATGAGCGGGTTGATTTTGACACATTGCTCACAGCTTCGGATATTGTATCTGTTCATGCACCGTTGGATGATAATACACAAAACCTTATGAATGCGGAGGCTTTTGCAAAAATGAAAAACTCTGCAATCTTCTTAAATCTCGGTCGCGGACCGATCGTTGTGGAGCAGGATCTTGCGGATGCGTTAAAGAACAATGAGATTGCAGCAGCCGGACTGGATGTGCTCTGCGTGGAACCGATGAGTGCGGACAATCCACTGCGTGAAATCAAGGACAGCAACAAGCTGATCATCACACCGCATATTGCATGGGCGAGTGTGGAAGCACGGACAAGACTGATGAATATCATCTTAGGTCAGGTGAAGGAATTTTTTGAAATAGGATAAAAATTATGCGCAGGTGCCAAAAACATCTGCGCATTTTTCAATGTAAAAACAGGTTGCCGAAAAAAGGACGGGGCAGTCTGCGGTCAGGACGGAAGCGTGCATGATAATCCGCTGTGGAAAGAAGCATTTCCGTAGTCTTTTAAGAATGTCTTTGTCAGAAGGTCAGCCTTAGAAGAGTGCATCCGTTCTTTCAAGAGAGCCGACAGCTCATTTAAACAATAAAGATATTTTACTTCGGCTTTCTCATACAGATCGAAGAAAGATTCCACGGATGTGATGGACGGATCCCACGGGTTCGTCCATTTTTTGTGCTGCATGTTAAAAGGATCAGTGCGGAATAACAGCGAGTCGTTGGCGATCAACGGTGAAAATACCGGGTAGCCGAGTGTATGCTTTTCTGCAAAACGGAACAGCACTTTTTTCTGTCCGGTGCCATCGTATAAAATCCGGAAACCAAGCTGCGTTGCGAAAATCGCCATAAAAATCGTATAGCGGCTCACAAACAGACCGTGGTAAGTATGCTGGTAAGCGTAGTGGAGCATACGCGCAACGATCCATTTCTGACGAGGTGTCAACATGATCGTATTTTCCATATGGAAGTCAGCACGCCGTCTGTGGTACTTCAGCTCGAGCAGAGAGGTGTCGATCTCGGTCTCTAAATAAGCGTGGCGGGAAAAATAACCTCTGTCATCTTTTTTATAATGTGTGCGTCCATAAATAAACGGATGGCAGATGGAATCTAATATATAATGTCCCAAAAATCCTTCCAGATAAGCATTTGCGATCTGCAGATCTTCCGGCTTCTTAAAGATACTGCGGCTCTCTAAAAGTGCGGCATAAAAAGCACCGGTATTTTCGGTGTGCGCCATGTCGCCCAAATTGTGTCCGTGCAGGACATACGCCGGCAGATAATAGAAAAAAATATCCGGTCCCTGATGCCCTAAGGCATAAACCGCCCTGTTTTTATATAAATTGTTTTTCAAAACCGGATCGTTCAATTTCTCATACATATCACGACCAAAAATATAATGTGTCACATAGCCGGGCATAAAGTCATCTCCTAAGTAAAAGTATTTCATTTTCAGTACATTTTTATTATACCCACAAAATCAGGAGCTGTTAAGCAAAGAAGTCATTATTAAGAAAAATATAATAACTGTGCGAAAATGTGGATAAAATAAATTGACTTTGAAAAAAACAATGTTATAATGCATATAGTATTAAAAACTACATATCATAATATCTATATTCAATATGACGGTTTCTGTATATAGATGATAGACAATAAGTGGAAAATGTATATTGACATGCGACAAAGAAAAATTTTTGCATATTTAAAAAAAACATGAAATTTCATATACTTTCCACTAGTAAGAGAGAATATAGTTGTGAAAGCCTAAATATCTATACAAACGAGACAGATAGGTTGATTGGTGTGGAAAACGGAGGATTATGAGATGGCAAATTTAGTAGAGACAGTGGAAAGAAAAGCATTTGGTGTCGCAGTCGATGCAACATTAAAAAATCTGAATAAGGATCGTGAGAAAGCACTTCTGCAGATTGTTGACCTTGCAGAAAAATTTATGGGAAACAACTTCAGCAAAGAAGCGTATGATGGCGCGAGAGCAATGATCAAAAATCCAGATCATAAATGGATGAGATATGTAAACCGTCTTTTAGACGAAACAGATCCACACGTTGCTAAAATGACAGCATTAAACCTTGGTTTTCAGGCTGCATTTTTAGGAACAAAGACAATCCGTAAGATGAGGGAAGTACACAACTGTAACATTCCATGGCTGATCTTAATGGATCCGACATCTGCATGTAATCTGCATTGCACCGGATGCTGGGCAGCAGAGTATGGTAATAAGTTAAACCTGACATTTGATGAAATGGACAGCATTGTCACACAGGGCAAAGAGCTTGGTATTTACTTCTATATGATGACAGGTGGCGAACCACTGGTACGTAAGGCAGATATTATCAGGTTATGTGAGAAACACAATGAATGCGCATTTCACTGCTATACAAACGGAACGCTGGTAGATCAGGCATTCTGTGACGAGATGAAACGTGTCGGAAACCTTTCCTTATCTATTTCTCTGGAAGGATTTGAAGATGCGAACGATTTCCGTAGAGGAGCCGGTGTATACGATAAAGTGCTTCACGCAATGGATCTGCTCCATGAAAATGGATTGATTTTTGGTAACAGCGTATGCTATACTCGTAAAAACATGGACGCAGTTACTTCCGATGAATTCTTCGATCTGCTGATCGAGCATGGCAGCCGTTTTGCATGGTATTTCCATTTGATGCCGGTTGGTATGAAGGCAGCTCCGGAACTGATGCCTACGGCAGAACAGCGTGAATATATTTACCACAGAATCCGTGAGGTTCGTGCAAAAGAAGGCGGAAAAGAAATTTTCGTTATGGACTTCCAGAATGATGGTGAGTTTGTCGGCGGATGTATCGCAGGCGGCAGAAACTACTGCCACATCAATCCAAAGGGAGATGTTGAGCCTTGCGTATTTATCCACTACTCCAGTGCCAATATCCGTGAGAAATCATTGCTTGAATGTCTGAAACAGCCATTATTCATGGCATACAGGGATGGTCAGCCATTCAATGACAATATGTTAAGACCATGTCCAATGCTTGAGAATCCGGAATTGTTACAGAAGATGGTACATGAAACCGGAGCACATTCTACCGATGTGGAAGAGGCTGAGCCGGTAGAACATTTATGCGGAAAATGCGAAGCATATGCATGCGAGTGGAAGAAGACTGCGGATAAACTGTGGGAAGAGCATCCTTATCATCAGAAAGGATACACAAATTTCAAGAAGAAATAAGAGGCGAGACCAATTAGTAAAAAGCAGAAAAATCTTTTGAAATGGCTATTTGTAATTTTAATTATAGGAGCGATCGTATATACCTTCCGGGATACAGCGGGACCAATCTTAGAGCAGTTAAAAGAAACGACACCGTCTGTTCTCGCAGGTATATGCGTGATGTCAGGGATATATTGTCTTGTTGAGGCACTGATCACTACAGTGCTGGCAAAACAGTATAACCCTGATTTTCGTTATCAATGGGGAATAGAAAACATGTTTTTCTGTTCCTTTTATCGTGTTGCGACACTTGGAAGCGGCTCCGGTGTTGCAGCGATCATTTATCTGAATGAACACGGTGTTGATTACTCGAAGGGATTTGGAATGTACATGCTCCAGTATGCATTCCATAAGATCAGCATAGCGATTTATTCGGCGATTTTCTTTTTTCTAAGCTGGAATTATATGTGTGGTCATTTTGGTGCTTATACCTGGCTGCTTCTGGCGGGGTATGCTATTACTATGGTGATCACACTGGCACTGATCCTGTTCTGCTGTTCCACAAAGTTCCATCAGCTGATTTTTGCAATGCTTGATTTCTTTAATAAAAAGGGAAAGTATGACGCATTGGAACACCAGTTGAGAGAACAGTGCGCAGATCTGGAAACCGCTTCTAAATATCTTCTGCATAAGAAGAAAATGGTCGCAGGTGTGGTCGGTCTAAACCTGTTAAAACTCTGTTTCTGGTATGGAATGCCATACCTTCTTTTTGCAGGAGATAAAAATATTAATATGGTGGAAACCATGGCGATCACCGCATTGTCTGTTATGCTTGCTGCCGTAATTCCGGCACCGGCGGGGATTGGTTCCACCGAGTTTGTATTTACCGGACTTTTTGCCGGGATTGTTGGGACAGGCATAGCCGGTTCGGCGTCTCTGTTATATCGTTTTGCCACATTTGTTTTTCCATTTCTGATCGGTGTAGCTGTGGTGATCACACGAAAGATCAGGGAACGGCGGGCAATGGAAAATCTCTGATGACGCAGTCTGCATAGATGCAAGGGTTGATACCTCATAATGATTTTTCCATAAAAGTCATTGTGGGGTATTTTTTTGAGAAAAAAGAGGTCTTAAGAAAAGATTAAGCTTCACAAAATTGACAAATTTTTATGGGATGATAGAATATCGTTGGTAAAGTGTAAAAAATGGGTAAAATCGAGGTGAGATGCACGGGCGGATGCAGCGTGTGCAACAAGTACAGGGAGCAGGAAGATGAAGATTCGTCTGAAATTTGAAAAAACAAATCTGATACGTCTTATCGTGGCAATGATTTTTGCAGCGGTATTATATTATAAAGTAACATTTCCGGTTTATGTGCTGGCAGGTTTTGGAGCCTGCTATTTCCTGATCAAAAGTCTGGAAATTGAAATTAACAATAAATGGTTAAAACTGGCATTGAACGTGGTGCTGCTTGGCGGAAGCAGTGTGATGACTGCTTATATGGTGCAGTATCTTTTGCTGGATGCGGAACTTCGGGCGAAGATTACGGACACGAAGATGTTTTTGAATGTCCTGTGCTGTTTGGTTGTCTATGTGGTCGTGCAGGTGTTTACAAAAAATGTGGGTCTGACCTGTATTATTTCTCATATGGCACTGATGATTTTTGCGGGGATCAACTATTTTGTCTATCTGTTCCGTGGAAATGAATTTATTTTCAGTGATCTTCGTTCTATTTCCACCGGATTAAGTGTGGCTGGAAATTATGAGTTTGTGCTGGATGACAGAGCAGTTTACGTGGCACTGCTGTCGGTACTTTATGTGGCATTCGTGCGGAAAATCCATGTGAAATTTGAAAAAAGGCTGTGGATGGCAGTGGTATGTATTTCCATTGCGGTATTCTGCTGTGCTTATATTGGAACCGAGACAGAAGGCACTGTGACTGAGACGTGGGAGCAGAAGGGAAGCTACCGCAACGGTTATATCTTGAATTATGTGTTGAGTATCCGTGACTGCTTTATTGCGGAGCCGGACGGATATTCCGAGGAAGTGGTGACAGAACTTGAAAACCAGTATAGCGGCGATGGAGAAAGTTATGTAAACCAAAATATAGAGAAGAAACCGACGATCATCGTTGTGATGAGTGAATCGTATGCGGATCTTTCCGTGGTGGGAGATTTTCTGACGAATGAGCAGGTGACACCGTATTATGATTCCCTGCAGGACAATATCATGAAGGGATATGCCCTATCCTCCGTTTTTGGTGCGAAAACGCCAAACTCTGAATGGGAGTTTATGACCGGAAATTCCATGGCATTTCTGCCGAGTGGTTCTGTCGTGTATCAGCAGTATATCAGTGACACACCGACATCCATTGTCTCGAATCTGAAAAATATCGGTTATACCTGTGTGGCAATGCATCCTTACTATGAAACGGGATGGAGCCGCAATGCGGTTTACCCGACTATGGGATTTGACGAGACGCATTTTATAGATGATTTTGACCAGACCAAACTGTTGCGGAAATATATTACCGACCAGGAGCTTTACGAGAGCATTGTAGAGCGGTATGAGAGCAAAAAGGCAAATGAAGATTTGTTTATCATGAGTATTTCCATGCAGAACCATGGCGGTTACACGGAAAAATACCCGAATTTTAATGAGCAGATCCGGACACTTGGAGCAAGTTATTCCGATGCAAATCAGTATCTGTCGCTGCTTCATGAGAGCGACAAGGCGCTGGAATATCTCATCAGTTATTTCCAGAGCGTGGATGATCCGGTGGAGATCGTCTTTTTCGGGGATCATCAGCCGAGCCTGAACACGAATTTTTACAAAGGGCTGAACGGGAAAGGTTTGTCGGGGCTGACAGAGGATGAACTGGAAAACCTTTACACTGTTCCGTTCTTCATCTGGACGAACTATGAGACAGAGACAGAGGAAGTTCCGATCACAAGCCTGAATTACCTCTCTACGATGGCGCTGGAGCGCGCCGGGATCGCACTTCCGTCTTATAATCAGTTTTTGGCTGATATGCAGCAGACGATTCCTGCAATTAATTCGAGGGGATACTATTCTGTTTCCAGTGGCTGTTTTAAGCATCTGGAAGAGGCAGTGGGAGAAGAGGCTGAGTGGATCGATCGGTATCAGATTTTGCAGTATAACAATATGTTCGACAAAAAGAAGCAGAGTAGGGTTTTCTTTCCATATTTGAAGGAATAAAACCATCGCTTATGTATGGCGAAACTCAATTTAGGTAATGTAGATTATGAAAAAGCAGCAGGTGCATAAGAAAACACGCTTTCGCTACATGTCGCTCGCAGCGGTACTAAGAAAGCAGCAGTCGTATTTCTTATCTGATAAATCAGAACGAAACACGATTGCTGTTTTCTAAGGACCGGCGGCTCCCTAGTGTTTTCTTACGCACCTGTTGCTTTTTCATAATTAAATTTACTTTATAGGGTAGTTTCGCTATAAAGCGATAGGTGGTATACTGGGAAAGAAAAGATGATGGCAAACACCTACAAGATGATAGATAGGTAAGGAGATACAGAAGAATGGAAATGGTAACACTTGGAAAGACCGGGATCACGGTCAATAAGAATGGATTCGGGGCGCTCCCGATACAGAGGATCAGCACAGATGATGCAGTTGCGCTTGCGAGAAGAGCGTATGAAGCGGGCATGACTTTTTTTGATACAGCAAGATTTTACACGGACAGCGAGGAAAAATTAGGCGAAGCCTTTGATGGAATGAGAGAGAAAGTCTGCATTGCCACAAAAACGGCAGCCCAGAATGCGGAAGGCTTCTGGAAAGATTTAGAGGTTTCCCTGCATAATTTAAGAACGGACTACATTGATATTTATCAGTTCCACAATCCATCTTTCTGCCCGAAGCCGGGGGATGGCACCGGATTGTATGAAGCGATGTTGGAGGCAAAAGCACAGGGGAAAATCCGCCATATTGGAATTACAAACCACAGACTGGCAGTGGCAAATGAGGCAATTGATTCCGGTCTGTATGAGACATTACAGTTTCCATTCTGCTATCTTGCGACAGAAAAAGATCTGGAACTTGTGAAAAAGTGCAAAGAAGCGGATATGGGCTTTATTGCGATGAAGGCACTTTCCGGTGGACTGATCAATAATTCGGCAGCAGCTTATGCTTTTGAGGCACAGTATGATAATGTACTTCCTATCTGGGGTGTCCAGAGAAGATCAGAACTGGAAGAATTTATTTCCTATATCGACAATCCTCCGGTGATGAATGATGAGGTCAAAGCGCTCATCGAGCATGACAGAAAAGAATTAAGCGGGGAATTCTGTCGTGGATGTGGTTATTGTATGCCATGTCCGGCAGGAATCGAGATCAATAACTGTGCGAGAATGTCACTCATGCTGCGCCGCGCACCATCGGATGCACAGCTCACACCGGAAATGCAGGAGAAAATGAAGAAGATTGAGAATTGTTTACACTGCAACAAATGTAAGAGCAAATGTCCGTATGGACTTGATACCCCAACTTTGTTGCAGAAAAATTATGAGGACTACAAGAGAGTGCTTGCCGGGGAAGTGAGCGTGAAATAAAAAAATCCATAATTGTAAACTATGGCTTCATTTTCAACATAATAATCGTGTGAAAAGTGAAAGTTTCTCCATCATAGTACATCTGCATATTTCCGTTATAGTTATGGACAATTTTTTCTATGCTTTTAATACCAAAACCATGTGCCTGTGGGTCAGGTTTGGAAGAAATAAGTTCCCCATTTGGAGAAAACGGATTGCAGGCACATGAGTTAATCATTGTAATAATGATAAATGGTGTATGTTCTCTTTGGGTGGCAGAGATTTCAATATAGGAATCTTTAATGCGTTGTGACGCTTTCACCGCATTATCCAGCAGGTTACAGAATAGAGAAGTAACATCTGAATCCGAGAGGAAAGTAGTGGTATTACTGCGGATATCTGCGTGAAATGCAATATGCAGATCATTACACACTTTTTTATAGCGGCACAAAATATTATTTAATATTTTGTGATCACATATCTTAGAAAATTCCAATAAATCAGAGGACTGCATTAGTTGATCAATGTAAGCTCTGATTTTTTCATTTTGGTTATCTTCATTCAACAGTGCAATGGATTGAAGATGTTTTTTCATATCATGGATTAAAATACGCTGATTTTCATTTTGTGCAATGAGCATTTTATAATATTCTGCAGAATCATGTTCTTTTTGTAATTGCAATTGCATTTCTGTAAATTCAAGATGTTTTTTCTGGTTGTATTGATTCAGACCGAAAATTAACAGATTAACAATCAGAAGGAAAAAAGCACAGGTGTTGATCAGATGGTTTTGGGTGGCAGTCATTGCGGTAGAATCACAGACCGCAAGAAGAATCAATACGATTAACTGGGCAATGAATGGAATTAAAATCGTAAAGAAAACAGATTTGTCATACTGTAAAAATGGTTTCTGTCGTTTCTTTAACCAGAAAAGAAGGAGTGACATTACAGCAAAAAACAGAGTTTTGCTGATGACAGCAAAAAGAAGCTTTAAATGAAAATTGGAAATAGGATCATTCGTAGCGGATAAAAAAGTAGACAGGAAACTATATACCGGAAGTTCACAAGCTCCTGTGATTATTTCAAATAGGAGTGAATGAAAAAGTGCATAATACCAGTTGGTCTTATAGAGAAATATAAGGTAGAGAAAGCAAACTGTAATGTACAATATGCAATTAAGCCAGAAAAGATTACACAAGCTGAATAAAAAGAGGATAAAAAAACCTAAGGATAAACAAATCAAACGGATTTTTGCACTGCATTTTGGAACAAACAGGATAGATACATAATTCCAGAATACAATTCCCTCTATCAAAAAACTAAAAAAATAACATATCATTTCATCCATGGATATTACCTCATACTTTCCAGATAAAGCAGATAAGCATCTTTAAAAGTGCGGTATTTACGCCGCGTCAAATAAGCAGTGAGCTGATTCGTTAAGTGAATCAGTGTGTGGTCAAAGTCTGTTATATGTTCAAAATTCACAATAAAACTTCTATGCGTTTGAAAAAAACGACTTTTGGGAAGTGTATCCATCCAGTAGGATATATTGTGAACCGATTCAAAATTGTTCTGGGTAGTATAAACAATTACTTTGCGGTCTGTAACTTCAACAGCAATAATATCAGAAGCAGAAACGGTATGGATACCATTTTTGGTTTCAACTGGTATCAGAAAGGTGGATGTATGGTAGAGGTTGACCGCATCCTGCATATTGCGGAAAAAGCGCTGACGTTCCAAAGGTTTGGAAAGATAACGGAATACATGAAAGCGCATAGCTTCATCTAAATATTCTGTGTAAGATGTGACAATAAAAATAATCATAGCAGGGTTGCTTTTCTTTAACTCGTTTCCTACATAAATGCCATTCATGCCGGGCATTTCAATATCTAAAAAAACAATATCTTTATTTCCAGTGTCACTTAATAAATCCTCTCCGCAGGAGTATGAAATAATTTCAGGACATTTTGTGTGATTGTATGTAAAAAAAGATTTTAAATTTTTATGGATTTGTTCGATTGCTAATGGATCATCATCACATATTAAAATTCGCATTTTGGCATTCCTCGTATTTTTTTTACATTATACCGAGAAATATAATATTTGGCAAAAGTAATGCGCAAAACGACAAAAAAGAGTAGATTTTGGTTATTTATTTGTTGGGGTATGGAATGTAGTGTGGCTTGCAGAGTTTCTGTTTACCAGAAGTTCAACAAAATTTTTAGCCAATTCGATATCTTCCTGTGAACATAGACGTAATTTGTCAAGAATATCCAGAGGAACATTATAGGAATGAAGAGCTCCCAAAAGCAGGTAATCAGGAGTAACATTCAAATATTCACAAATGGATATAAACATATCTAGGCTAGGTTTTTGTTTCCCTGTCTCTATGGATGAAATGTGATTGTTGGAAACGTTGAGTGCTTCTGCCATTTCGGATTGTTTGATTTTTAGTTCTTTACGACGTAGTTTGATGCTTCTGCCCATTTCTGTATATTGCGATTCCATGTATACCCTCTTTTTTTATCTGCTATCACTTATCTTATCAGTGCTTGATTACAAAACAAACAATGCGTAACATGAATATTCTGCAATAATTGTATTAATGTTAAAAATAACAGTTGGAATATTCTGTGTGAAATGTTTTTTTAAAGAAAAACGAGAAGATAATACCAAGATAGACAAAAAAACGTCTGTTCAGCCAGAACCTCTCGCTTTTATTCGCAGAAATATTTAAGATAAAGATGTGAAATTCAATGACAAAAATCAAGGAGAGAGGAGAAACAAAGGATGAAAGCAAAAACGGAAAAAAACTTGGCAAAAGGTATTGCTAAAGTATTAGAAACAACGTTAAAGATTGAGGCAAATTCAACATCTTGTTTTGTTATGTATCAGCCTAAAGTACCAAAAGAATTATCCAAATACAGGAGAATGAAATAATGCAAAAATATACAGAAGCAGTAGTAGCGTGGTTAGTAAAATGCCAGGTTATTGAAGAACAGGAAAAAGAATTATATTGCTATGCGATGGAGAGCTATATATTATTCTGGTCACCTGTGATTTTCGCATTATTGTTAGGAATCATTATGGGAAATGTTAAAGAAAGTATTTTTGTAATAATTCCATTTATGATAATTCGAAAATATAGTGGGGGATATCATGCAAAGCATTTAAGTGTATGTCTGATATGTTCTTTACTGTTACTGCTTTTGTGCATTCTGATTGCTTGCAGCATACCTGCCAATACAATATTAATGTTTATTACATTAATTGCTTGTTTGAACTTGATAATATTCAGTCCAATTGATCATGAAAATAGAATCCTTGGTTCGAAGGAAAAAATAGCATATAAAAAAGTCATAGGTATATTTACAAGTGTGGCATATATGGCAGTGTGGATATTAAGGAGTATTGGTTTCGAACGTGAAACAGTATGTATTTGCGTGGAGATATTATTGACTGCAGGACTTCAAGTGCCATGTATTCTAAAGAGAATTATTAAAGAATGACCAAATAATAGCAAAAAATGTCGTTTGGCGCAGAACGTATTGAAATCATGACAATATAAGAGATAATGAAGTTGTCATTGATTTCACAAATACTAAAATGAAAAGGAGAATAATAGTATGAACAAAATTGTTGAAAAAGGTGTAATGATGATGCTTACAATGGGAATGATAGTATTGGCAGGAACAAATTGTTATGCGGCGGAGATAGAAAAGTCAGAAGTAACGGCAAAAGATATTACTATAAGTCGCGAAGCAGAATATCCAATTGTTGATAGAGTAGGGATTAATGATGGAAAAATGAGAGCTTCGTATGGGGAGGGAATATTACATTGTCAGGATCCATTATTTTCAAAGCCAAGTGGGTATGCAGAAACAAAAACATACAGTGGAGTAGCATATTGTTTGACAGCACAAGTGCAACTAATAGATGCAGATAGCATTACTTATTTATCAGATAATGCGACAGTAAATAATGCAAGTACGGTTTCTTCAGCAACGTTGTTATCACCTACTAAAATGTGTTCATTTCATGGAAATCATTCAATAAAAAATACGACAAACTCTAGTGTGCAATATGCGAATACTAGTAGATCATTTGGATTTTAATGAGAAAGGACTGCGCTTATTAGCGCAGTCCAATTTTGGAGATAGGTAAAATGAAAAAAAAGATACTATGTATATTAACAATAATTCTGACCATTTTAGCAGGATGTGCTAAAGAGGAAAAATCCAATATAGAAGTGTCTGATGATGAAGTTGGCATAGAGATAATGGAGGGCATGAATTATTTAGTGGCGGGCAATGATTATGGATTTTATTTTGATGTATATTCAAAATCAGGAGATAAAAAAAATAATGATTCAAAAATTTCTGTAAATAATGGCAACGATAATTTGTACTTTATGATTGAAAATGCCGGGGAGGACAGGCAGATTGCAGTACAAATTTTTATTGATTATATCCAGGTGCCGATTATAATTGAGGGAGAAACATATCAGACATTTTTTGTGGATACTGATAAAAGTTTTTCAAAAGAATTTTGTTTTCAAATAGCGGAGACGCTGGATGAAAGTGTTGATCATAAAATTATGGCTGCAATGACAGTATATTCTGATAAGCATGTGAAAGATTCAGAACTTGAATATACTACGAATGGATATTCTATAGCACTTGATGCAGTTTTAGATATAGCAGGAAATACAGACCAATTCATTATGAATAAACTTTACAATTACGAGAATCCCAGGGAATCATATAAAGATATGTGGTATGGAGTGCTGATAAATACTGAATTACAGGATTTCAAAAGGAGAGTACCCGACAAAGAAATAATTGCACAAAAAAATGAAAGAAAGGACTTCGTGTATCATGTTGGTGGATATGATGATTGTACAGAAGCACTGGTTATTTTATGCATGGGTATGGAACAAGTTGATGTTAATCAACAAAAATATATGCTTTTCAAGCTGGAAAAGGGAAAGATACAAGATGGATTAGTAACAATTACAATGCCGGATGAGCAAGGGTGCTACGATTTGACAGGATGGATTATTAAGAATCCATTTTCAGAAGAAAAAACAGAAATCAATTCAGTGAGTGATACGTGGAGATTTACAATCAATGTGACATAATTAACTACACTAAAAAATTATCCAGACCTTTGGTCTGGATAATTTTCGTTAGAGAGTTTTCTCAAACAAAAAAATAATACATAATCAAATGAATTCATTGAAGAAGCATAATATTTTTCGTATAATCAAAGATACATTAGGGATATATTTTTTCTAAGCATCAGAATGGGAGGCATATTATAAATGCTAAATATTTATTTTGGGGATATGGAAGAAGCAATTTATAATCCGGCTGTTTATTTTAAAAATATTTATCAGGATAGTTGGATTACAAACGAGCGTTCAAAAGCGATGATAAAAGATGTAGATAAATCCACGGTAATTGCACCAAGAATTATTGAAAGTCCAGTGCTCGGAGCAATTACCCCAAGAGAACTATCGGGTGGTGTGAAAACGCTTATATTGATCGATCAGGTGCCGGATAAAGTGTTTAATGCATCAACATGTGGCGATAATTGTGCGCGCTGGCTTTTGAAAATGGGAATGGAAAAAAATATTACAATTAATTTAAGACATCTGATGGATTTTGGTGAGCAGGAGTTTACAATCCATATTCTAAATACAGATCAGATAGTTCATAGTATGGAAGAGCTTGTTATGATCGCAGGGATGTTTGTACGATAGGAGGACAGGTAATGAAAAAGACAACTGTAGTTTTTGATTTAGACGGAACATTATTAGATACTTTACAGGATCTTGCAAATGCAGTCAATTATGCACTGGAACAGCAGGGAATGCCAAAGCGTACATTAGAGGAAGTGCGTCAATTTGTAGGAAATGGCGTGCGCCTGCTAATGATCCGGGCGGTGCCGGATGGGGAGAGCAATCCATTATTTGAGGAAACCTTTGCGCTTTTTAAAGACTATTATGGCGAACATTGCAATGATAACACAAAGCCGTATGCAGGCGTTGTAGAGCTGATCGAGACGTTAAAGGAAAAAGGCTATGCAGTAGCAATCGTATCGAATAAAATTGATTTTGCAGTCAAAGAATTAAACGACCTTTATTTTAAAGGAATCGTTCCTGTAGCAATCGGTGAAAAAGAGGGCATCCGCAGAAAACCGGCTCCGGATACAGTATATGAGGCATTGAAGGAACTTGGAAAAACGAAGGAAGAAGCGGTTTACGTTGGTGATTCTGATGTGGATTTAGAGACTGCAAAAAATTCCGGCATGCCATGTATTTCCGTATTATGGGGCTTTCGTGACAAAGAATTTTTGGCAGAGCATGGGGCAGAGCGTTATGCAAAGACCGCAGAGGATGTGCTGCGGTTTGTAGAAGAAATGTAGAGGTTTGGCAGATTGTGCAGTGACTCGGTAGAAGTGTGCATCGATTCGGCAAACTGCATATTTGCGAGGAAAGTTTGCGCATCATAATGGGGAGTAAAGCAGAATGGGAAATTTTCTTCCAAAATATCCAAAAAATTATTTCAAAAATCAAAAAGGGTTAAGAAGCTTCTGGAAAATGATCTCCATTGGAATCAGCATCATTTTTGGAATATTAGCATGTATTGATAAATTTGAAAAACAGTGGGAATTAAACGTGTTTTACTTTGGGATTGCTTTACTGCTGTTTTACATTTTTATTCATCCGGTCTGGATGGATGCAAAAAAGAAAAAAGGCTATAAGTTTGAGGAAGACAGGATTTATGTTTTTAATATTCTGGGAAAACAAACCAGAATGATCGCATATCAGACGATGGAAAAAGCGGTTCAAAAACGGCAGGTCTGTTGTAAAAACAACGGTCTTGTAATCGGAAAAGGAAGAAATAAAATCTGTTTTTTATACGAGCCGGGAAGTCTGGAAGCAGCAAAGCGGGTAAGACAGTGTTACGACATGCTTCAGAAACACATTGAGCCAGCATTGCCGTGTTTCAGGCAGACAGGACAGGATTTGTTAGACCGCAGAGCTTTTTATCGGAGATGCAGGAAACGTCAGACGATATTGCTGTTGATCGGCAGCTTTTTTGCAGGCGTATTCTGCCATAACAGTTCTGATCCGGATGCAACGGTGATGCTGATCGCAGCGGTTGTCGTGGGATTTTGTGAAACGCTGACACTGCTCAGTCTATATGGAACAATTCTTCTGGAAGCAGAAAATGAGAAAAAAATTACAAGAGAATTCAAAGAGACAGATTATATCAGGGCGAAAGATGCGCGTTTTGGCAAAGTATACACAGCCGTTGTGGTCGTCTGTCTGCTTTTGTTTAATGCATGGGTTATTTTCTTTTCATAAAAACAGTACATAGAAAATAATGTGTAAAGGTCTGGAAGAAAAAATATCTGACAGGCTGCGGGGATGAGTGAATATGCTGCGGGAAAAAATATATGAATTGAAAAATTGGAAATTGGCGGTTCACACAACGTGGAATCCGGGCGCGGAAAATGTGATGCGGATTCACCTTGTTCCACCACGCTTTCTGTCGGGAAAAATAGTGCCTTCTGTTGTGATATTGAATGGGCAGGAAATCGTACCGGTCAGTGAGGCATGGGCGATTCTTCTCACAGAGTTTATCCGGCGGATCAATCAATATGAAAATCATGCGATAGAGGAGAAGGAGGTGCAGCAGGTTCTTAAGGAAACCTTTGGAGCGGTCAGAAAGATATATCCGAAAACAGACCCAGAAGTTTTTCACAGAGACTTGTCGGTCATGCTGGATACATTTGAGGATGTGATCGCTGGAAAAATTCCACAGATGGAGATCGCAGGAATAAGTCTTGGGGAATATGCACCGTATATGCGGGCACCACACCGGATGGATCTTATGGTTTCTGCCATGACACGCGAAGGAAAATGGCATTGCAATCAAAAATGCATACACTGCTATGCGGCAGGACAACCGCTGTCAGAAGAACAGGAGCTTGACACTGAAAGCTGGAAAAAGATCATCCGTGCATGCAGGAAAGCAGGAATTACCCAATTGACCTTTACGGGTGGAGAACCTACACTTAGAGATGATTTATGTAAATTAATTTCAGAGGCAAGATGGTTTGTAACAAGGTTAAACACAAATGGGATACGGCTGACAAAGGAGCTTTGCGCAGAACTTGTACAGGCGGAACTTGACAGTGTGCAGGTGACATTTTATTCGGCAGATCCGGATATTCATAATGAACTTGTTGGCGGTGCACATTATGAGGAAACTGTTGCTGGAATTAGAAATGCGGTGACAGCAGGAATCAATCTGAGTATTAACACACCGCTTTGCAGTTTGAACAAAGATTATCTGGAAACACTGAAATTTTTACATAATCTGGGTGTGCGATATGTGACCTGTTCGGGACTGATCATCACGGGAAATGCAAGAACGGATGAATCGGTACGGACACAGCTTTCAGGGGAACAGCTTTATCAGGTGTTAAAAGAAGCAGCCGGATATTGTTATGCAAACAATATGGAAATCAACTTTACATCGCCGGGCTGGATCGCGCAGGAAAAGCTGCAGGAGCTTGGACTGGATGTACCGTCCTGTGGTGCATGTTTAAGTAACATGGCAGTCACACCAGACGGAAAAGTAGTTCCGTGCCAGAGCTGGTTATCGGGAGAAAACTTTGGAAAAATGGGAGTGACACGCTGGGAAAAGATCTGGAATCATCCAGACTGTAAAGCGCGCCGCATGGAAACCGCACAGATGAAACAGGAGTGCCCATTAAGGGGAAAGGCGGAGATGACAAGATGAAACAGACGGTGAAAAAATTATTGTTTATGCTTGGTATCATGTGTTTGACCATATTCGGAAAAGAGACATCGACAACCGTTTTGGCGGACAATTTGGATGAGATTGAAAATTACACGATTTACGCAGAACCAGACTGGGAAGACGGCTCTGTTTATCTGAAATATGATATTACGTGGAAAGTGTTGGATAGCGACACAGACGGTCCTCTGGAATGGGTTAAAATCGGTATCCCAAATTCGAATGTAGAGGAGATTGAGGGTTACAGCAGTAATATTGAAAATATTCGGTATTACAAAAATGGCGGTTCCTATGTAAGGATTGATTTTGACCGGAAATATTACGAGGGTGAGACGGTAGAATTTTCATTTGGAATCCACCAGCATCATCTATACCAGACTATAGATGGCATGAGAGTGTATCGATTTACGCCGGGCTGGTTTGATGAGATTGTTGTAGATGAACTGAATATCTATTGGAAATCTGACAATATAAAATATGTTTTAAATGGATATTGTGAACAGGATGGTTACTATCAGTTTCGCACGTCTTTGGCGGAGGGGGAGAAATACACTGTAAAAATAGAATATGATGCAGATGTATTTCAGACGGAAGACGACAAGAAGATTTCGCATCCGGTTGGAACAGGTACAAAAATTGTAATGGCGGTTATGCTTCTTGTAGTGCCGGGCATTTTGCTTTTACTTATCATCCGGGCGTACAAAAAAGGCAAACCGGTGGATTCTTACAGAGCGGAGAGCGGATTTGGCAATGCGTTTACTGATATCAGAACGAGCAGCCATTACACAGGCGGCAGAGGTAGTGGTGGCTGTGCCTGCGCATGTGCGTGTGCCTGTGCCGGAGGCGGGAGAGCCGGATGCTCGAAAAAAGATTTTTACGGAACAAAGCTTACGACAATGGCAATCCGCGAGGCGTTGAAAGACACCGCACATGAGGAAATATAACTGTATGGAAACGTATAATTATATAGAATGAAATATTCATAATTTACTTAATCTCGATAAAAAATAAAGATTAAGTAGATTATGAGGCTTTTGGCTACCGTTTTACTTTTCAGCATGCAGGTTTATCGGAAGGTGGAATGAAAGAGCAGTTGTTTGCATTTACATCTTCCTTAAAGGATGCGGGATATGTATTTGAAAAAAAACCGAAAAACTGGCTGGAAGCGTTTGAAGGTCTGAAAGATGTGGTCAGACAGTCGAAGGAAAAGAGAAAAGTAATTTTTATAGATGAATTGTCATGGATGGATACAGCGAAAAGTGATCTCATGGTCGCATTGGAGAATTTCTGGAATGGATTTGCATCGGCAAGAAAAGATATTGTACAACCGTCTGACGGAACAGATACATTTGCAGACTTTTACACTGAAAGAATGTGAGGAATATGTGCAGGCAGAAGGATTGCTTTTGAATCGGGAGCAGATTCTGCAATATTATATGATTTTTGGTGGAGTTCCATATTATTGGGGATTTTTGAAAAAAGGATATAGTCTGGCTCAGAATATTGACCGGATACTTTTTGAAGCCTTTACACTGTTTTACTTTAAATTTTTGAAAAATCCACCTACAGATGAACATTTCTGGTCAAATCAGTTGAATACACCGGCTGTGAATACGTGGATGGACCTTGCATTTGAGAGAGTCTGCATGGGGCATATTGTTCAGATAAAAAAGAAACTTGGTATATCCGGTGTCCTGACAGAAGTATCCGGAATAAAATTCCCGATCTGCAGGTGCAGACCGGGACAAAATATGCAATTTATCCAACAATGGTTACCACATATGGACTTGTGAGAAATTCTTATGCTGATAATATCCAGTCTGTGATCACGCTGGAGGATTTGTTTGTGTAAATGGCAAGACAGAAAGAGTGAATATATAAAAATAAAAGATGTTGAAGGGAAGAAATTGTAGGAATATAGTTTCTTCTCTTTTTTCATGTTTAAATAATCAAAAACGATAAATGACATTACAGTTGACAAGACAGCTGTAAAGTGTTAACTTTAACAAGAATCTTATTAATGAGAAAGAGTGGATGACAAAATGGAAGTAATGCCTCATCTGAAACTGCGCGATGACCTCGGTATTAAGTACGCAATCCTTCCTGGGGACCCTGCAAGGGTGGATCGGATCGCAGAACAATTAGAGGACGTGGAGGAGTTAGAATTTAACAGGGAATACAAAAGCATTGCAGGAACTTACAAGGGAATGCGTGTGCTGGCAGTATCGACCGGAATCGGCGGACCTTCGACCGGAATAGCGGTGGAAGAATTATCGCGGATTGGTGTGACGCATGCAATCCGTATTGGAAGCTGTGGTGCATTACAGAAAGAGATCAGATTAGGGGATCTGATCTTAGTGCAGGGTGCAGTGAGAGATGAGGGAACTTCTAAAACCTACATAGATTCCATTTATCCGGCAATACCGGATTATGAACTGATGAGTGCCTGTGTACAGGCAGCGGTCGAGGAGCAGATTCCATGTCATGTGGGAATGGCACGAAGCCACGACAGCTTTTACACCGACAGAGAGGACGAGATTGATGCACTGTGGGCTGGCAAAGGTGTGCTTGGCTGTGATATGGAGACGGCGGCACTTTTTGTGATCGGAAGGCTCCGTGGTGTGAAGACTGCCTCGATTCTGAATACGGTAGTGGAATACGAGGACAGCTTAGAAGACAACATTAATAATTACACAGACGGTGAGAATGCAACCGCTCAGGGAGAGAAAAACGAGATCCATGTAGCGCTGGAAGCATTGCACCTATGTATGAAATAAAGCACGAATCATCGCAAAGCTGGCGAAAGCCACTTTGCTGATTATAATAGGTAATTGCGAAACTTATAAATAAATTAGATTAAATTGTGAAGAATTGACAAAAGCTTGAGAAGACATTGGGGAGCCGCCGGTCCTTAGAAGACAGGAATGACATCAGGTCATGACTGGCTTCTTAGTACCGTTGCGAGCGACACATAGTGAAAACGTGTCTTCGAAAATTTTGTTAATTCTTCACAATCTTCTCAACTTGAATCAGAGTTTCGCAATTATCTACTGATTATAAAAAAGAGAGGAAAAACGTTATGAAAAACATTTTTAAGACAAAGTTAAACACAGCAAGTCTGGTACTGATCCCAGCATGTATCGGTATCAATTACCTTGGAAAATTATTTGCATCCGTATTAAAACTTCCATTATGGTTAGATTCCATTGGAACCTGTATCGGTGGTGCACTTGGCGGACCAATCATCGGCGCTATCTGCGGAGCAGCCAATAACCTTATTTACGGATTTACAACGGGTGATTCCATTACATTAGTATATGCGCTCACAAGCCTTGGAATCGGTCTTGTCGTTGGTATTATGGCGCGCCTTGGCAAAATGGAAAAAATCAGCGGTGCGTTACTGACTTCTTTAGCCGGCGGTCTTGCAGCAGTATTAATCTCCACTCCGTTAAACGTTATTTTCTGGGGTGGTACAACAGGAAATGTCTGGGGCGATGCAGTATTCGCAGCAACACAGGCAGCAAATCTCCCGGTTGTATTAGGTTCTTTCCTGGATGAAGTCGTTGTGGATGTTCCGGATAAGATCATTACGGTATTGATCGTGTTTGCGATTTTAAAAGGACTTCCGAAAAAACTTACTGCTCTTTATGATGTGAACGACAGTGTGGAGAGCTTAGACTAAGAAGTGAAAACATATTCTGATGGAGTGATTTAGATGAAAAGTATCAGCCTTTATGTGGATAAAGATACCTATTTGACCAGAATGCATCCGTTTACGAAACTGTGTTATATCCTGACAGCGGTCGTTGCATCGCTGATCGCAGGGAAGTTATGGGCATTCGCTATATTCATTGGAATCAGTCTTGTAATGCTTATCAGTGGAAAAATCATGAAAAAGGTTTTTCCACTGATTGCTTTTTCATTTACAATTCTGATCACCATATTTTTGATCCATGGTTTATTTAATCATGAAAATGCAAACTTAATGTTTCAGTTAGGACCGTTAAAGTTCTATCGGGAAGGAATGATGTATGCGCTTCGCATCAGCTGTAACGTCTTAAATATGCTGCTGGCATTTGCAGTGTTTGTACTCACAACAAAACCGGCAGAGCTGGTAGAGGATCTGGAGCAGGTCGGATTTTCGCCGAAGATCGGATATGTCATCAGTTCTGTTTTTCAGATCGTACCGCAGATGAGCGGCACGATGAACACAATCATGGATGCACAGCGGAGCCGTGGGCTTGAGACGGAGGGAAATCTGATCACCAGGGCAAAATCTTTTCTACCGTTAATTTCGCCGGTTGTCATGAGCTCGCTCATCAACACAAGAGAGCGTGCAATCGCACTGGAAATCCGGGGCTTTGAGGCTGGGCAGAAAAAGACCTATCTCAGGGAAGGGAAAATGAAAACTTCCGACCGCATGTTATGTCTGGTGATGGCTGTGGTGATTGCAGGTGTCATTGTGATGAGAATTGTGCTATAGATTCTCATACGAAAGATTGCAATGCGTGTTGTTAAAATAAAATTGGAAGAAATAAAATGTGTTAAGCTATTAAAGGAAAAATTATGGCATACATAAAAGTTGGAAATCTAAAATACCGCTATCCAAATACAACAAAGCTTGCGTTGGATGGGCTGGATTTTGAAATAGAAAAAGGTTCTTTTGTCGGGATCATCGGGGAGAACGGAGCCGGAAAAAGTACGCTCTGTCAGGCGTTCAACGGTCTTGTTCCGGGATTTTTCAAAGGGGCTTATGGAGGAAAAGTTCTAATCGAGGACATTGAAGTGGCAAAAACGACTGTTTCAAAGCTGTGTCAGAAAGTAGGTCTGGTATTCCAGAATCCGTTCAATCAGCTTTCCGGTGCAAAAGAAACTGTGTTTGAAGAAATTGCATTTGGTCTGCAGAACTTTGGTGTTCCAAAAGAAGAAATGATAAGCCGCGTCAATGAAGTAATGGAACTGCTTGACATTGCAGCTTACCGGGACAGAAACCCATTTGACCTGTCCGGGGGACAGATGCAGAGAGTTGCTTTAGCAGGTATCCTTGCCATGAAGCCGGAGGTGATCGTGTTAGACGAGCCTACCTCGCAGCTTGATCCGGCGGGAAGCGAGGAAGTTTTTGCAGCAGTGGATAAGCTTGCAAAGTCTGGAATCACAATCATCATGGTCGAACAGAAATTAGAAAAAATGGCGGAGTACTGCGATAAGATTCTGTTACTACATCAGGGAAAACAGATTGCATTTGATACACCGGAGCAGATTTTTTCCAGAGAAGATCTGAAAAATTATGGTGTGAATCCGCCAGCTTATACGAGAATCTGTCAGAAATTCGGTGTAAAAAAGGAGAATGGATGTTATCCGGCTTCGCTGCGAGAGGCATTGGCGTTGAAGGAGATGTTCCCGGTGGAAGAAGCATTTGCTCGCAGGAAGTGTGCAGCTGGAAGTGCTGGAGAAACGTCTGGTAAGCCAGAGAATGCAGAAAATGAACAAATCCTGAGTGAAATAGTTGATAAAAATGTGTCAGGGACAGTGGATTGTGGAAAAAATGTTTTCAATATCGAACACCTGAAATTCCAATATCTCGAAAACGTTCCGGTGTTGCAGGATGTAAACCTTATCATTGATGACAGACCGACTGCCATTGTCGGACAGAACGGCGCAGGAAAAACAACTCTTGTAAAATTGTTAAAAGGACTGCTAAAGCCGATAAATGGAAATATTTATTATGGCGGAGATGACATTGCACAAAAGACAGTTGCCATGCTAGCCGGAGAGATTGGATATGTATTTCAAAATCCGGATGACCAGATTTTTAAATATCATGTGATTGACGAGGTCATGTTTGGACCACAGAATATAGGCATGACCAAGGAGCAGGCAAAGGAAAAAGCACTTCAGGCATTAGAACTTGTCGGATTAAAGCAGCTTGCAGACGAAAATCCTTATGATCTGGAATTGTCAGAGCGGAAGCTGGTTGCGATCGCATCTGTTCTTGCCATGGATACCAAAGTGCTGATTTTGGATGAGCCGACCATTGCGCAGGACTGGAAAGGCAGAACCATTATCCAGAACATCATAAAAGATTTGAGTAAGCAGGGAAAAACGGTGATTGCAATTTTGCACGATATGGATTTTGTGGCAGAAAGCTTTGAGCGTGTGATCGTTATGGCACATGGAAAAGTACTGGCAGACGGCACGAAAGAGGAAGTGTTTGCACAGAAAGATATTTTAGAGCAGGCAAGGATTGACCAGCCATATCTGACGAAGCTGTGCCAGCAATTGGGGTATGAGAAATTGTATTTTACGCTTGAGAAGTAGAGCAGAATGTCCGATTGTTACATCACAAAATAGAGAATAAAATTGAAATATAGAATGGAGGTTTACATAATGAGAAATTTATTGGTTGTAGTAGATATGCAGAAAGACTTTATTGATGGCTCTCTTGGAACAAAAGAGGCAGTTGCCATTGTAGATCATGTTGTAGCAGAAATAAAAAAATATGACACAAAGGATATCTTTGCAACAAGAGATACACATCCGGAAAATTATCTTGAGACACAGGAAGGAAAGAATCTTCCGGTTGTACACTGCGTCAAATGCACAGGAGGCTGGGAAATCAATGCAAAGGTAAAAGAAGCATTAAAAGACGCAGTCGTGATTGATAAGCCAACGTTTGGTTCGAAAATTCTTGCAGAAGAAATCGCAAAAATCGCAGAAAAAGAAGATATTACGGTGACACTGATCGGACTTTGCACGGACATCTGTGTAGTTTCAAATGCACTTTTAATCAAGGCTTATCTGCCGGAAGTACCAGTGAAAGTGATTGCTTCCTGCTGTGCAGGTGTGACACCGGAAAGCCATGAGGCAGCACTTACTACCATGAGAATGTGTCAGGTGCAGGTGGAGTAAACGGGGATTTTTTGCTGGCAGCAAGATTGTATTTCATAAGGGAATCCGCTATACTATAAATAATAGTGTAGCGGATTTTTCTTGTGCGCCCAGCGGCGTATGTTTGGAGATTGGAACCGATCCGGCGTTGTTTGACGGATTATATATTTCGGAAAATAAAGAATTGTGCCGGGAATATATGGGGAAGTATCCGGTTATTTTTATTTCCTTAAAGGGCGTTGATGGAATGACTTTTGAGGAAGCAGTGGTTCGTGCTACTACAATTGTAAAAACAGAAGCCAGAAGGCACTATTATCTTAAGGATAGCGGGAAACTGGTAAAAGAGGAAATCGCCCAATTCGAACAGCTTTTGTCGGGAAAGGCTGAGGATATAACCGACAGTATCCGTTTGTTATCGGAGCTTTTATATAGACATTATGAGCAAAAAGTCATTATTCTTATAGACGAGTATGATGTTCCTCTGGATAAAGCCTTTCAGAATGGTTATTACCATGAAATGGTGAAACTCATGAGAGGGATTTTAGGTCAGGCATTGAAGACAAATGATTTTCTGCAATTTGCCGTTTTAACAGGTTGTCTGCGTATCTCAAAAGAAAGCATATTTACCGGGCTCAACAATTTTAAGGTACTTTCTATTTTGGATGCCAGATTTGACGAGCAGTTTGGTTTTACAGATGATGAAGTGAAAAATCTGCTTGCTGATTATGGGCTTTCTTCGTATTTCGCAGAGGTTAAGGAATGGTACAATGGACATCACTTTGGAAATGCCGATATCTATTGCCCATGGGATGTGATAAATTATGTTGACCAATTAAAGTATGATCAGACAGCCATTCCACAGGACTACTGGTCGAATTCCAGCGGAAATGCCATTGTCAGAAGTCTGATCGACAAAGCAGATCTGAGAGTGGTTTCGTGATGTGTCGCAAAAGGATGGAGAAAAATTAAACACATTCTGTAATGCATTTGTAGAAAAAAATCCGGATAAAATAGAACAGATTTTCAGTGATTATCTATGGAATACGATCAGTATAAGGGATACTGCTGTCTCGAAGGAGAGAAAGGAAAACTTTTATCACGGTATTTTACTTGGACTTCTTGGCTACAAAACAAGCTGGCTTACAAAATCCAATGCAGAGTCCGGAACAGGCTACAGCGACATTCTTGTGGAAGTGCCGGACAACAGAACCGGGATTGTGGTTGAGTTAAAGTATGGCATTGCATGTTACAAAAAAGACTGCAAGGTTGTGCTTGGGGAATAAAATCAAAAATCCACCTGGAATTTGCTTTACTGTCAAGGAATCGGAATAATAATATTTACGCAGAAAATATCATCCATCACTTCAAATGAGATATTTCCGTGATAGTGATCCAACATATACTTAATGCTTTTTAATCCGTAACCGTGATATTCGCTGTTGGGTTTACTTGTCTGAGGCATGCCGTCCATATATTGGATTTGACCACAGAAAAAGTTTTCAATATGGATGCGGACAAATCCATTTGCTTTATCGACAATCAGGGCAATGATACGCTTTTCCGGGTTGGTCACTTTAAGAGCAGCCTCAATAGAGTTGTTAAGTAAATTACCAAATATAGAGTATAAATCAGTCGTTTGCATGAATGCTAATTGTTTGCCGTCAGCCATGCAGGTAAGTTTAATTTCCTTCTGTTTGCAAATCAGGCTTTTCTCGGTAAGAATGACATCTAAGGCATGATTTCCGGTTGTTTTCATTGCATCGAAAACAGAAAGAGCATTTGTAACTTCTCCGATAAATTCATCCGTTGAATTTCGTTCCTTCATCATCGTAAGCAGATGCTTTAAGTCATGACAATACATATTCAGCATTTCAACGTTCTGTTTTGATGCTTCAAATTGTTTTTGCTCGTTATTCCAGAGCTGTTCCACGATAACCAGCTCGTTTTCGAGTCGGTTTTTCTGGAAATTTCCCATTAAAGTCATCATTGCAAAAACACAGCAGATCAGAGAATAAATACTTGTAATGATGGTCAGTGCAGGATCATTTCCGTTAGAAAAAATATCTTTGGAGGAATTTAATACAACAGTAGTTCCAAGAATAGCGATGGTTACAAGTAGTGTCTGACGATAATTTTTCTTAAAGTTGTAATTACCACGCAATTTTCTTTCAATAAAAAAATATTCGAACAACCAGACAATGATATTAAGCAGAATGAGAAACGGAAGCGAATAAAACAAGCTGGAAATCAGGCGACTGCACAAAAATGTAATGGAGTAGGTTGCGTGTTGCATAATCATTCCAGCCAGCCACCAGTACAGAGCATCTGTGGCTGTAAATTTCATACATGCTAAAATACTGAGAAAAACCAGCAGATAAATAGTAAAATATTTCATCATATTTGAAAATTCATTGCCCGGAATCAGCCATAAAATGAGTGAGAGGTAACAGACTGCGATTGAACATAGAAAGCGCAGAGGAAAATAGGCTTTTTTGGGTTGATGTAAAAGTAATACATAAGAAGCACATAACACTTCTGTTAATACAACTCCGGGACCGAGTAATTGATTCATGATAAGTTACCTCCTATATAATTTGTCAGATCATTCATGAAATTCTTCTTTTTTGGGCGACTGATCGCTAACTGATCCGTTCCGATAAATACAGTGTTATCTTTTATCTTTGTAACATGTTTCAGATTTACCAGATAACAATTGTTACAACGGGAAAAAAGACGTGTTGGCAAAACGTGTTCGACATCGGAAAGGGAGCCTCTTGTCATGATGTTTTCTGTCTCAAGATGATAAATCAGATCGTGATTGTTAATCTCAACATAGAGCAGATCATTAATGGAGAAGCGATGCATGCCCCCTTTTGTCTGTATGGTTAAGGTACGGTCATTATTTTGGGAAACGAGATGCAGCACTTTGTGCATTTTTAACGCAAAGGAATAATAATCTAAAGGTTTTAACATATAGTCAGCAGCACCAACTTCATAGCCAGTGACAGCATATTTTGAAAAATTGGTCAGAAAAACAATTACGACCGAATGATCCTTTTGTCGTATATCTTTAGCTGTTTCCATTCCATTTTTTCCCGGAACTTCAATGTCGAGAAATAGCAGATCAAACTGGGAGTGAAATTGTTCCAAAAGCGAAGCCGAATCATTGAAGCGGGTCAGTTCATAGGAAAGATGATACTCTTTGGAAAAGAGCTCCCATGCCTTACATATTCTTGCATAATCAAATTCACTGTCTTCTAATACAGCAATTTTTATCATAACGTATCTCCCAACGGAATCTTTTTTATAATCCAAGTATAACATAAATGAATATGACAAAAAAGCAATTCACGACACTTGAGTGACAGGGTACGACAAAAGTCTTGCGAAATTGTGTCATGGCAGGTATATTTCGATTCATCAGCCGATAAATGGCAAAAGAAAAACTGTTTACAGGAATTGGCGAACAGTAATAATCCAAAAGGGGGAAATGAAAATGTTAGACATCAACATTGAAGACGTGAAAAACGTCCTCATTAGCTGCAGACCATATCTGATTTTTTTGGGTATTGTACTTGTGGCAGCAGTCATTGCGCTGATCGTATGTGCAGTGAACAAAAAATTACAAAAGAAAACAAAATATCTTGTTCGGACGCAGGCTGGAATTGTTGTGATGCTTGCGGTTGTGATTACTGTGAACATGATTGTGACTGGACCAATGTACACACTGGTAAGTCTTGCTATGGGAGACGGAAGTATCAGTCAGGAGTCGATAGATTCTTCTTCTGAATTTGGTGTGAAGGTGGCAGAGGAAGGAATTGTTCTTTTAAAAAACGATGACAATTTACTTCCAATGACAGATAAAAAAACACTAAATGTTTTTGGTTGGGCATCTACCAATCCATGTTATGGTGGTAGTGGTTCAGGCGGAATCTCTGATGCATATCCGACAATAAGCCTTTTAGATGGTTTGAAGGATGCGGGATTTGAGACAAATGAGGAGTTGTCTTCGTTTTACACAGAGTATCGTGCAGACAGACCGAGTGTTAATATGTTTGCACAGGACTGGACACTTCCGGAACCGCCGGTAGATCAGTACACAGATGAACTGATGCAGAATGCAAAAGATTTTTCTGATACAGCAGTTGTTGTATTTGCAAGAACCGGATGCGAGAATGCGGATCTTCCAACAGATTTTACAAAAGTAACATACACGAACAACTCTGAAGATTACGAGGATTTTGGCAGTGACAGACACTATTTGGAGTTAAGCAGAAGTGAAGAGAATATGCTGGACATGGTTTGTGATAATTTTGACAATGTCATTGTTGTATACAATGGTTCCAGTGTATTTGAACTTGGTTTTGCAGAGAAACACGAACAGATTAAGAGCTTAATCTGGTGTCCGGGAACTGGTCAGACCGGTTTTGAGGCACTCGGAGAGGTTTTAGCAGGTGAGGTAAATCCGTCCGGAAAGACAACAGATATTCTGGTAAAGGATTTAAAAGAGACACCTTCCTATAATAATTTTGTTGTAACACCTTATGACAATATGGATGAACATGGAGTTACAAATGCTTTTAATCCAGAAGAACTGAAAGTACCTTCTTTTGCAAATTATGTAGAAGGAATTTATGCAGGCTATCGTTTTTATGAGACTGCAGCAGCCGAAGGTTTCTTAAATTATGAGGATGCGGTATCCTATCCATTTGGCTATGGAATGAGCTACACATCTTTTGAACAGAAGATGGGCGACCTGAATGTAGATGCTGATGGAAATATCACGGTAGAGGTTACTGTAACAAATACAGGCTCTGTTGCAGGAAAAGAAGTGGTTGAACTTTATTACAATCCACCATATATAAATGGTGGAATTGAAAAATCAACAGCAAATCTGATCGCATTTGATAAAACAGAGCTGTTAGAGGCAGGTGCAAGCGAGACAGTCACACTTTCTTTTACAGCAGAGGATATGGCGTCTTACGATACATATAATCATGGATGTTATGTTTTAGAGGCAGGAGATTATATTATTTCGTTGCAGAGTGATTCTCATAACGTGATAGATTCTAAAACCTATAATGTAGCAGCAGATATTGTATATGACGAGAGTAACCCACGTTCTACAGATGAGACCGCAGCAGTAAATCAGTTTGGCTTTGCAGAAGGAGATGTGACTTATCTTTCCAGAGCAGACGGCTTTGCTAATTATACAGAAGCAACTGCAGCTCCATCTAATAGAAGTATGAGCGAAGAAAGCAAAGCACAGTATCTTGACAACTCAAATTATAATCCAGAGGATTACAATAATCAGAATGATGTAATGCCTGCAACAGGAGCTGATAATGGTGTGCAGCTTGTTGATTTAAGAGGTCTGGATTACGAAGATGAACTCTGGGATACATTATTGGATGAACTGACTGTAGATGAAATGTCAAATCTGATTGCATTTGGTGGATATCAGACAGCAGCAATTGACAGTATCGGAAAGGTTGCAACGACAGACTGTGACGGACCGGTAGATATTTATAATAACTTTACAGGAGTAAGCTCTATAGGACTTCCGGCAGTAGTCATGCTTGCATTTACATGGAATACAGATATTGCACAGGAATATGGTGAGTGCATCGCATCTATGGCAGATGAGATGAACGTTAGCGGTTGGTATGCACCATCTATGAACATGCACCGTAATTCTTTTGCAGGACGTAACTTTGAATATTATTCCGAGGATGGATTTATAGCAGGAAAACTGGCTGCAAGTGTCGTACAGGGATCCAACAAATATGGCGTTTATGCATACATCAAGCATTTTGCATTAAACGATCAGGAGACAGACCGCTGGTATAAAAATAGTATGTGGTGCAACGAGCAGACAATCCGTGAGATTTATTTAAAACCATTTGAGACAGCAGTGAAAGAGGGGCATGCAACAGCAGTGATGTCTTCCTATAACTATATCGGACCTGTATGGTCAGGCGCATGTGCTCCGCTTCAACAGACCGTGCTTCGTGACGAGTGGGGCTTCCGCGGAATGGTTATCACCGATTATTTCCTCTCTGCAGGTGGCGCAATGAACTCTGATCAGGCAATCCGCAATGGCTCTGACTTAATGTTGACAAATATTGATGCAGGAACCAATAATTTGCAGGATACCACAAGTGCAACAGGTGTACTTGCTATGAGAAATGCAACACACAATATTTTATATACGGTTGTAAACAGCCGGGCTTATGATGGCGATAATTTAAATTCGGGAATGCCAGCATGGGAGATCATGATGATCGTGATCGATCTTGTCATTGCAGCACTTCTTGTATTATTGGAGGTATTTGTAGTAAGAAAAGGATATAAGAAGAGAAAAGAGACAATCATCGTTACAGAGAGTGAGAAATAATTGTAAAAAATAGCATACACTTCTTTTGTAAGAAACATGGAATCCTCCCAAGGAAAAAGTGATTACAAAGGAGTTGTGATACCCCGGCAGAATAGTAATCTGCTGGGGATTTTTTGCTGGCAGCAAGATTGTATTTCATAAGGGAATCCGCTATACTATAAATAATAGTATAACGGATTTTTCTTGTGCGCCCAGCGGCGCACGTTTGGAGGCTTTTATGACAGATACATTAAAATTACCGGTAGGAATTGATGATTTTTATAAACTGCGCAAATCAGAGTTTTACTATGTTGATAAAACAAAGCTGATAGAACAGCTTTTAAATAACTGGGGTGAAGTGAATCTTTTTACCCGTCCGCGTCGCTTTGGCAAGACACTCAATATGAGCATGCTGCGGGCATTTTTTGAGATTGGAACAGATTCGGCGTTGTTTGATGGATTATACATTTCAAAAAATAGAGAATTGTGCCGGGAATATATGGGGAAGTATCCGGTTATTTTTATTTCCTTAAAGGGCGTTGATGGAATGACTTTTGAGGAAGCAGTGGTTCGTGCTACTACAATTGTAAAAACAGAAGCCAGAAGGCACTATTATCTTAAGGATAGCGGGAAACTGGTAAAAGAGGAAATCGCCCAATTCGAACAGCTTTTGTCGGGAAAGGCTGAGGATATAACCGACAGTATCCGTTTGTTATCGGAGCTTTTATATAGACATTATGAGCAAAAAGTCATTATTCTTATAGACGAGTATGATGTTCCTCTGGATAAAGCCTTTCAGAATGGTTATTACCATGAAATGGTGAAACTCATGAGAGGGATTTTAGGTCAGGCATTGAAGACAAATGATTTTCTGCAATTTGCCGTTTTAACAGGTTGTCTGCGTATCTCAAAAGAAAGCATATTTACCGGGCTCAACAATTTTAAGGTACTTTCTATTTTGGATGCCAGATTTGACGAGCAGTTTGGTTTTACAGATGATGAAGTGAAAAATCTGCTTGCTGATTATGGGCTTTCTTCGTATTTCGCAGAGGTTAAGGAATGGTACAATGGACATCACTTTGGAAATGCCGATATCTATTGCCCATGGGATGTGATAAATTATGTTGACCAATTAAAGTATGACCAGACAGCCATTCCACAGGACTACTGGTCGAATTCCAGTGGAAATGCCATTGTCAGGAGCCTGATCGACAAGGCAGATGTTCAGACAAAAAATGAGATTGAACGTCTGATCGCAGGCGAGTATATTGAAAAAGAGATTTCACAGGAACTTACCTATGATGAAATTGATAATAAGATTGAAAATCTGTGGAGTGTCCTTTTTACAACCGGTTATCTCACACAGCATGGGCGCACAGAGAATGGTAAATATCGTCTTACAATCCCGAATAAAGAGATACGGAATCTTTTTACAAGGCAGATCAGGGAGTGGTTTCGTGATGTGTCGCAAAAGGATGGTGAAAAATTAGATATATTCTGCAATGCATTTGTAGAAAAAAATCCGGATAAAATAGAACAGATTTTCAGTGATTATCTATGGAATACGATCAGTATAAGGGATACTGCTGTCTCGAAGGAGAGAAAGGAAAACTTTTATCACGGTATTTTACTTGGACTTCTTGGCTACAAAACAAGCTGGCTTACAAAATCCAATGCAGAGTCCGGAACAGGCTACAGCGACATTCTTGTGGAAGTGCCGGACAACAGAACCGGAATCGTGGTCGAGTTAAAATATGCAGAAGACGGAGACATGGAGGCAGCCTGTGCAAAGGCATTAACGCAGATTGATGAGAAAAACTATATCATGAAGTTAAAGCAGGACGGCATGCGCAATTTTATAAAATATGGCATTGCCTGTTACAAAAAAGACTGCAAGGTTGTGCTTGGGGAATAAAAAAGACTGCAGGCTGGATTTTACAAGCCTTGCAGCCTTTTCAATTTACCGCATCATATCTCTAAGCCGCTGCTTCTGGAGGTTGACTTTATCAATCGGATCGCCTTCGGTGTATCCCCATTCCTCGGTCAGATTTTCAGTGATACGTTCCCATGTGTGAAGGGCTTCTTTTAAATTGCCCTGAATCTCATAAATCGTGGCAACGCCCCAGAGTGCATCATAAAATCTGGGTTTTGCATCTAATTCATATGATTGTTCATACAATTCGATTGCTTTTTCGTAATGACAGAGCTGTGCATGGATTCCAGCCAGATCGAACAAAAAGTCAGCGTCTTTGGTATGTGATTTTTCAATTTCATCCATTTGTTTTATGGCATCGTCATACTTGAATTCTGCAAGCGCAATACGGATTGGATAAATGGTTTTATTCAGGTCATTGGCAGATTCAAGCCGGGAATATATTTTAAAGTATTCTCTGGCTTCTGTTACTCGGTGATCTGCTAATAAGTTATCCAGCAGGTATAAGTAGTTTCTTGGAAGCTCTGGATGTTTTTTGATCACTTCTTTGTAGAAAGAGATTGTTTTGTTATGATTTGCGCAGTTCCAATCGCAGATAACGGCATATTCGCTGTCCTGCAGTAACCATTGATCCTCTTTTACATCCGGATGCAGTAAAATGGCTTTTCTTGCGTATTCACTTACCTTTACGCCTTCGCTCATTAATTTGTGATGATATAAATGCGCAAGCAGGGATTCAATGCGGCCGTTTTGTTTGTCGGGATTATTTTTGTCGTAGTCAGGCAGCAGATTCAGTAATAACTTTTCGGAATCATGATATTGGTAGTCACTTAATTCAGATTCAAATTCTAACATATGTTCAATTCTTGTCAGTTTCTGTTCGGTGGAAAGCCCAAAGAGCTCATCAATGGTTACTCCGAAAAATTCGGACAGCGCTGGCAATAATGAAATGTCAGGCGCACATACATTGTTTTCCCATTTTGATACGGACTGGCAGCTTACGCCAAGATTGTTTGCCAAAGCTTCCTGCGTAACGCCTGCCTTTAAGCGTAATTGTTTTATTTTGTTTCCTAGATTCATAGTTATTTCCTCCAATCGTATTCATATATTTGATATACAATCCCAGAATAAAAAGTTAGGTTTTTGCTGATATTCTGGAGTATAGTGAATTTGATTTTTTAAACAATGTTAATTTATTCCATATAAATTCCTGTATCTTCAATATGTATGATTCTATCATACTGTGAAAGGCTTTCTTCACTTGTATCATGTGTAATAACTAAAATGGTTTTTCCTTTCAGTTCTTCGCCTGTAAACAAGTAATGTTCTACTGCCGATTTCGTTTTTGCATCCATAGCCGAAAACGGCTCATCCAGAAGAATCACTTCTGCATTCTTTACCAGCATGCGTAGAAACGCGATTGCCTGTTTTTCACCACCGCTAAAACACTGGCAATCATTTCCATTTCTGTTTAGTAGTTCTTCAAAAAATTCCGACGGGATATTTTTTTTCATGCTACGCATCTTTTCCATATTATAAGAATGAAAAACAGTTACATTATCTTCTATTCCAGCCTTGTAAATATGCTCATTCTGGTCAGTATATGATATTAATTCAGATGTATCAAAGTCTCTTAGGTTTTCATTATCAATTGTTATATTTCCGGAATTCATTTTTTCATATCCCATGATGAGCTTAAAAAATGTTGATTTTCCGGCACCGCTTTGTCCTATAACTGCATATTTTAATCCCTTTTTTATTGTTAAATTCACATTTTCCAGTACAAAATTTCCTCTTTTAAAGGTTACGTTTTCCAGAGATATGTTTGAGTCAAATACATTCTTTTGTGGCAGAGTGTAAGGCTGATTATTTTGATGATACGATAATACTTTTTTCTTAACATCCTTCATGGATTGTATGGTAGTAATATTATAAAGGACACTGTCAATCGGTTCTATAAAAGAAGACACATAACTAAGTGTGGCGGCTCCTGTTCCAATGGTAATTTCTTTTTTATAAAAAAGAATGGCAACCAGTCCAAAAGTGAATATTTTCACAATTTTAGTGGTTAATTCACTTACTCCTAACACCATACTCTTTTTTTTGCCATATAAATACCGCTTTTCTGCTGTTTCATTTAAAACTTTTTCATGTTTATCAAGTATTTTTTTCAGTGTAACCCGGTTAATGATATGAAAACCTTCTAATAAATCTGTAATGACAGTCACATATACTGCCATTTGTTCCTGATATACATTTCTTGCATCCGTCAGCGTTTTCCCGATTAATTTAGGAATCAGAATTGCAAATATGGACGTCACAATAATCATGAGTGCAATTCTCCAGTCAACTCCAAAAAATAAAACGATACCATACACAATAATCATGTTGATACAACGTATAATGCTGATGATCGGCTCAAGGTAATCCTGCTCTAACGCAGTAATGTCATTTCCCTGTAAGGATATATATTCACCTATAGAATGTTTATAAAATGTTGATGAGTCCATGTGAAAGACCGAAGATAAAAAATCTTTTTTGAGTAAATTCTCGAATTTTATTCCACCTTTAAAAGCAAAAATCATGCAAAAATACTGTGATAATGTATAAAAAAGCAGTAAAGAACCATATGCCAAAATGATCAGCAGGATCATTTTGAAAGAACTTTCTAATCCGTAATCAAACAGCCATTGTTGAAGTAACGGAGAAAGTGCCAGACAACTAACGCCTGCCAAGTCAAATAAAATCTGAGCTATAATGTATTTTTTAGTTTTATAAATATAGGTATTCATTTTTCACTCCTTGTTGGTAGCAGATATCATAAATTATAACGTCTCCTTTTGGCAGTACAATAACGCAAATGGCGAATCAGTTTAACATAAAGTTGAGTCCCAGATGTGATACAAATGAAATGATGACATCACCGTATCAATTTTTCCTATTCTGATCCGATATAAAAAATAGTAAGCAATGCAAACGGACAGCATATTGATTTCCGTGGATGAATATGTTAGTATGAACGAAGATAAAGAAAGGCACGTAAAGTGAAAGGTGAAGGAATGATTAATAGATAATTTTGTTTAAGTAAAGCACATATTTTAAGAAACTTGCGTGAAGCAGGCTCTTTTGTGTACACTTAAGTCAGATTATCGCAGATATCATTCCTTTTTTTAAAATTGTTTTACTATGTTTGTAGTGAAACGCGCGAAGAGCCGCAAGGAACTCTTTGTACTTCCCAAAATAAAAGGTTTATTTGGCGAGTCTATTTTGTGTATGCAAAATAGGCTCGTTTTTGCGTTACAGGAAATTGTGGAGGTATTTATGTTACAGATTAAAAAGCTAAATTTAACACATAAAAAAGATTTAAAAATCATACTGGATAACTTCAATCTGGTATTAAATGCTGGAGACAAAGCAGTGATTATTGGTGAGGAAGGCAATGGAAAATCAACTTTAATGAAATGGATCTATGATCCGGCGCTTGTAGAAAATTATATGGAGGCTCAGGGGGAAAGAATCATTGGGCAGGAAAAACTGGGATATCTTCCACAGCAAATGTCCGACGGAAATAAGGAAAAAAGCATCTATGAGTATTTTTCGGAAGAAGAAGTATTTTGGAATAAAACACCGAAAGAGTTATCTGCAATTGCTGGAAGGTTTGGAATGACAAATGATATTTTTTACAGTGAACAGAAAATGGGATGTCTTTCAGGTGGAGAAAAGGTAAAAGTTCAGCTTATGAGGCTTTTGATCGAGGATGTGACGGTACTGCTGTTAGATGAACCTTCTAATGATATTGACATCGCAACCCTTGAATTACTCGAAAATATCATAAATGAATGGGAGCATATCGTTCTTTTTATCTCTCATGATGAAACTCTGATCGAGCATACAGCGAATGTGGTGATTCATTTAGAACAGATTATGCGGAAAACGAAGACAAGATATACCGTTTCAAAACTTCCGTATCAAAAATATATGGAAGAAAGATACCGGAAATTTGAGAACCAGAAACAGCAGGCGCTAAGTGACAGGAGAGAAAAGAAGCTCCGCGATGAAAAGTATCAGAGAGTGGAACAGAGTGTACAAAATGCGCTGCAAAATTGTTCCAGACAGGCACCGTCTGTAGCAAAAAATCTGAAAGATAAGATGCATACAGTAAAGGCTATGGGACGGAGATTTGAAAAAGAAGATGAAAAAATGACAGAAATGCCGGAACAGGAAGAAGCTATTTTTTTCAGGTTAGGAGATCAGGATTCATATATCCCTGCTGGAAAAACAGTGATCGAGTTCGAACTTTCAAAATTAGTTACTCCGGATGAAAAGAGAGTTTTAGCGGAAAATATTGCACTCAAAATAAAAGGTTCAGAGAAAGTGTGCATTGTTGGAAAGAACGGCGCAGGAAAAACAACTCTATTGCAAAAGATAGCGGATGAATTAAGGAAACGGACAGATATAAAAGCAGCATACATGCCACAGAATTATGAGGACATGCTAAATCTGGATGTGACACCTGTTGATTTTTTGGATAAATCCGGAGAGAAAGAGGAAAGAACGAGAATCCGGACATATCTCGGTTCATTGAAATACACGACAGATGAAATGGAGCACCCAATAAGGGAATTATCCGGAGGACAGAAAGCGAAGGTGCTTCTTTTGAATTTAAGCTTAAGTGGTGCAAATGTACTTATTTTAGATGAGCCGACGAGAAATTTCTCGCCATTATCAGGACCTGTGATAAGGAAGATGTTTCGGGAATTTCCGGGCGCTGTTATTAGTATTTCCCATGACAGGAAGTATATCAATGAGGTGTGTGATAAAATATATGAGCTAAATGAGAAAGGATTACACATTATTGAATGAAGGTGGAAAAGTATGATATACTATGACATGGATCTTTGGGACATCTACGCAGACTATATCAACGGAAAGCGTGAGATTGCAGAGATTAATGCAGAAATGACAGGAACATTTTACACAGAGGATGATCTCACGCATTAAGTGAGAGCTTACATGGAGATGGGCAAATAATGCAGTATACACCGAGAGATATTTTAGATTATATATATGACAAAAAACTGGACACACAGTTTCTACTGACGTTGTCAGGGCATAAGCAGAATTTCCTGATTGGAGAGATCACAGATAAAGAAATTGTAAAGCGTGGAGAGGATTTTTATCTTGTTTCTAAATCTTATAAGCTGGATATTAAAATAACAGACGATGAAGTACTCACCGCAGCGATGAATGGCTTATATATCAGCGCATTTATTTCCAGAAAAGAGGACAGCTATCAGGTGCATTTTCTGGTACATCAGTACCCGGAAAGTATGAAAGCGAGATTTGAGGAAGAGATCACAAAAGATGTGATCGATTATATCATTTATGGTACGATTATGGCATTGAGACTTGACACACCAGAGAAAATCCAAGCCTACTTGAATGCGTAAACATAGTAGAGAATAACACCGGAGGGTGTATTTGCGACAGATTTTGGTATAGAATAATTGACAATTGAAAAAAGAAAATACTGATAAAAAAAGAAAGAGAGATATAACGAAATGAATATGAAAGAAGAAATCCATGCATTATCAGAGGAAATGCTGACGAATTTAGGAAGACTGGTTGAAATCGATTCACAGCTTGGAACACCGGAGAAAGGAAAACCATTTGGTGCAGGTCCGGCGAAGGCTCTTGAAGTGGGACTTAAGATCGCAGAAGAATTAGGATTTAAAACGGTGAATCTGGATAATTACTGTGGTTATGCAGAAATGGGCGAGGGAGAAGAAATCGTTGGTATCGCCGGACATTTAGATATCGTGCCGGTCGGTGGTGACTGGACTTATGATCCATTCAAATTGACCAGAGAGGGAGACCACGTATATGGACGCGGAACAACAGACGATAAAGGTCCTGTTTTAGAAGCCCTTTATGCGATGAAATTGCTTCGTGATTCCGGTGTAAAATTAAATAAAAGAGTTCGTCTTATCATGGGCTGCAATGAGGAGACCGGTTCAAAATGCATGGAGCATTATAATGAAGTGGCAGAGGAGTTGTCCTGCGGATTTACACCGGATGCAAACTTTCCATGTATACACGGCGAAAAAGGTCATATGTCGATGACTGCTTATTCAAAAAATACAAAAATTATTTCCATGAACGGTGGTTTTGTTTCCAATGCAGTATGCGACACCTGTACAACTGTGATTCCGGCAGAAGACGGTCTGAAAGAAAAATTAGAGACTGCCTTAGCAGAGACAAAATTACAGCAGTACAAAGTGACAGAAGAAAATGGACGGATCACTGTTTTTGCAAAAGGTGTACCAGCGCATGCAAGTATGCCGGAGCTAGGAGTGAATGCAGCAGGTGTAACATTTGCATGTCTTAAAAAGGCTGGATTTGAGGATGATTTCGTTCAATTTTATAATGAGCATATCGGAACATCCTGTGACGGCGAAGGCGTAGGTCTTAAATTTGAGGATGAATATGGTGCACTTACGTTGTGCAATGGAATCGTAAAAACAGACAATGGCGTGATTTCCGGCACAATCGACATCCGTGTTCCGGTAACATTGAAAGCGGAAGATGTCCGCAAAATGTGTGAGGATAGATTAGAAGATGCGAATGGACGCATTGAGATCGGTGAAATCGGAGATCCATTATATTTCCCGAAAGAATCCCCACTTGTAAATGCTTTATACAAGGCATATGTCGACGTGACAGGTGACACCGGGCATGAGCCAATGGTGATCGGAGGCGGCACATATGCAAAATCATTGAAGAACATTATCGCGTTTGGACCGGAAAAACTTGGAATGGATTATCACATTCACAGCGCGGACGAGTTCATTCTTGTTTCCGAAATGGAAGAAGCAGTTTTAATTTACATGGAAGCAATCAAAAATCTGCTGGCTATTTAAGTGAAACATAGAAAATCTGTCGCGAGATGTTTGCATTTAACTGAAAGTTAACCACAACAAACAGAATGGATAAATGATTGCTGTGGAAAACGCTGTAATTCCGGCAAAAAGATGTGGATAAAAAAGGTTCCCCTAACCCAACATTTTCATTGACTAACAGGGCATACTGTTCTTAGAATGGAGAAAAAGGGGGAATTTTTATGCAGAAACTATCAAAGGCTGCAGTCGGAAGAAATTACACGATCCAATGGATGTTTGGTGTGCCGGAAGTAATGGATTTCTTGCGGGAACATCATGTGGAAGAGGGAGATACGATACAGATTATCCGCAAATTACAAGACGCACTGATCGTTGGGGTAAAAGGTGCAAGGTTTGCAATGGGAAATGAAATTGCAGACCGGATTCAGGTGTAAGGCGAATCAGATGAAAATGAAAGAGTTGTTAAATTAAAAGAGAGATAAAAAACAAGAATGTCTGTTCTCGGAGACTTGCTATATTCCAGAACGGACATTTTTTTATTTGCCTCTTTTTTTCTTGATAAAGAGATTTAGATAGAATAAACTAAAGGAAACAGGGATTGAGAGAGGAAGATACAGAATTGGTAAAAATAGATTTGATCACCGGATTTTTAGGGGCAGGAAAAACCACTTTTTTGAAGAAATATGCACAATATCTGCTTGCCAAGGGACAGAATATCGGAATCCTTGAAAACGATTTCGGGGCTGTGAATGTGGATATGATGTTATTGCAGGATCTTATGGGAGACAACTGCGAGCTGGAAATGGTTTCCGGCGGATGCGATGCGGACTGTCACAGAAGACGGTTTAAAACCAAACTGATCGCAATGGGAATGTGCGGCTACGACCGGGTGATCGTGGAGCCTTCCGGGATTTTTGATGTGGATGAATTTTTTGATGCGTTGCGGGAGGAGCCGTTGGACCGCTGGTATGAAGTTGGAAATGTGATCACAATCGTGGATGCAAATCTGGAAGAAAAGTTGTCCGAGGAAGCAGAATACATTTTGGCGTCGGAAGTGGCAAATGCAGGACAGATCGTATTGAGCCACGCAGATGAGGTGACAGAGAAGCAGGCGGATGCGGTCGTTGCTCATTTAAACCGTGCATTAGAGCAGATAAAGTGTCCGCGCAGGGTAGACAAAGAAGTGCTTAGAAAAAGTACACTTGCCTTAACAGAGCAGGATTTTGACAAGCTGGTTCAGTGTGGATACGAATTGCAGAGCTATCGGAAGATAGATATGGAGCAGAAAAAAAGTTTTGAATCGGTTTACTTTATGAATGTGCAACTGACAGAGGAACAATTAAAATCTGCGGTCGAAAAAGTGATGAATGATCCGGAGTGTGGAGAAGTGTTCCGTGTGAAGGGATTTTTACAGAAAGAAGACGGTGGCTGGATTCAGTTAAATGCAACGCACAACGGAATCACAATGAATCCGATTGAGAAAGGGCAGGAAGTGATCATTGTGATCGGGGAAAACTTGCAGGAAGAAAAAATAAATAATATATTTAGTTTATAACAAGAAGAAAGGAAATTAAAAAAATGAAAATTGCAGTAACCTACAACAACGGAGAGATTTTCCAGCATTTCGGAAGAACAGAACATTTCAAAGTGTATGAAGTGGAAGACAACAAGGTACTTTCAAGTGAGGTAATCAGTTCCAATGGAGCCGGACACGGAGCGCTCGCAGGAGTACTTTCTGATGCAGATGTAAAAGTACTGATCTGTGGAGGAATCGGCGGCGGTGCGATCAACGCACTTACAGAGGCTGGAATTGAAGTATGCTCAGGTGCATCCGGAGATACAGATAAAGTAGTAGAAGATTATCTGAATGGAAATCTTGAAAGCGCAGGAATGACCTGTGATCATCATGGAGAAGGACATAAGTGTGGAGAACATGAGGAAGGACATAGCTGTGGTTCTCACGAGAAAACCGAAGAAGGATCAAGTTGCAGCTGTCATGGAGGCTGCGCTTCACAGAGCCAGATCGAAGGAAAAAATGTCGGAAAGACTTTAAAAGTTCATTATACAGGAACTTTCAATGACGGAACAAAATTTGATTCGTCTTATGACCGTGGAGAGCCATTAGAGTTTGTGTGTGGGGCAGGAATGATGATCAAAGGATTTGACCGTGCTGTTGCAGATATGGAAATCGGACAGATCGTGGACGTTCATCTGATGCCGGAAGAAGCTTATGGACTGCCTGATCCAAATGCAATTTTCAATGTGGAGATCAGCCAGTTGCCGGGCGCTGAGGATTTAGAGGTAGGACAGCAGGTATACTTGCAGAATGCAATGGGACAACCATTCCCTGTCACAGTCGCCGCAAAGGAAGCAGGCATTATCACATTTGATGCAAACCACGAAATGGCAGGAAAAGAATTAAACTTTAAAATTGAACTGGTGGAGATCTGCTAATCTATGACAAAATTAACCACATTATGTTATATCGAAAACGAGAATCAGTATCTTATGCTTCACCGCATCCGAAAGAAAAATGATGTGAATCATGACAAGTGGATTGGGGTAGGCGGAAAGTTTGAACGCGGAGAAAGTCCGGAAGAATGTCTGCTTCGTGAGGTGAAGGAGGAGACCGGATATACACTGACATCATGGAAATATCGTGGCATTATTACTTTTGTTTATGGTGAGGATATTGTAGAGTATATGTCACTATATACCGCAGACCAATACGAGGGAACACAGATTGACTGTGATGAGGGCGTGCTAGAATGGGTAGACAAAGATAAAATATCCGAATTGAATCTATGGGAAGGGGACCGCATCTTTTTCCGCTTGCTGGATGAAAGAGATGATTTTTTCTCGTTGAAGCTTGTATACAATACAGAGGATGTGTTGCAGCAGGCGGTTCTTGATGGGAAAAAACTGGTATGAACTATCATTGATTATAAAAGAAGGGGATAGCATGCGAGACACACAACCGAAAAAAATATTAATCACCGGTGCGCATGGATTTGTAGGAGCGCGTTTGATGAAAGAGTTAGAGGGCGCGATTGCAGCTCCGTCGTTACAGGGAATGACAGAAGAACAGATCAAAAGAGTAGTAGACGAAAGCGAAGCGGATGTGATCATTCACACAGCCGCAATTTCAGATGTAGGAACCTGTGAGAAAAATCCGGAAAATTCTTATCAGGCAAATGTGCTGCTTCCACTTTATCTTGCCAATGCATCCGACGGAAGAAAATTAATCTGTTTCAGTTCGGATCAGGTTTACAAGGGATGTGAGAGCGACGGACCATACAGGGAGGCAGACGCAAAACCTGCAAATGTTTATGGCGCACATAAACTGGAAATGGAGCAACGCGTGTTAGACAGACAGCCGGACGCAGTGATGCTGCGTGCGGAATGGATGTATGATTACATTTCACCAAGACCGAATTATCTTCTGAATGCTTTAAATGCAAAAGAAGCATTAGCTTTTGGAAAACAGTACCGCGGGATCACATACCTGCGTGAAGTGAGTGAGAATATGGAACGTGTCAGCAAACTGCCGGGCGGTGTGTACAATTTTGGCAGTGAGACAACACAGTCCATGTATGAGATCACGGAAGAATTTTTACACATCACAGGAAGCAGACAGCAGTTAAAAGAGGCGCCGCCTGCACACAACCTCTGGATGGACTGCAGCAAAGCGGCAGAGTACGGCGTGGTATTCAGTGATGTGTCAGACGGACTGAAACGTTGTCTGAAAGACTATAATTTACTAGTATGACAAAGGAGAAAAGGTGTCCCTTTAGTGGGATGCCCTCTCTCCTTTTTTGATAGTTAAAAAATAATGCTTCCTTTGTGCTTTAATAATCTTGCACCATTTACAATTAAAAGGATTCCGGAAACAATTCCGCCGACAAGAACGCAAATACCGATCGCAAGATTTGCGGCACCTGTGGAACTCATTGTTTTATAAATTTTTTCTTCCATGTATCATACCCTCCTCAAGTTATTCAAAAATAGGTCTGTTTTTCATCTGGCGTTTTTGATCATCCATAAAAACGAACGAAATATTGTTTTTATAGTACCATTTTTTCAGAAAGAATACAATGAAAACATCTGTGGATTCCAGTGATCGGTTCCGCAGAGAACCTTTTCCTTGGAAAAATGTTCTGACTGCATAGCATCTAATTCACAGACATAATCTGCGCGGTGTGGATAAGGCGTGCATCTGCCGTCAATGCAGTGGATATCTTCTTTTGTGATACATATAATTTCTTCATAAAGTTCCGTTTTCCTAATTTTTAAATATAATGTAGTATAGAGAAATTGTAAAATCAAGTATTTCGAGTATAATAAATAATGTGTGATAAAAATAACCATTTGGGAAAGAAATTACCACAGAGCAAAAAAAATGAGGTGAAGACAGATGAACATTGACCATAGACCACAACGAGGTGAAACACTTCAGCCATTAGATGTAATCGCAGGTTATAAAGTACGCCCGGGATTCTATGACAGAGACGGTGCAATGCGGACAACAAACGGAGTGAGCTTTACGATACACTCTATGGGCGCAACCAGTTGTACACTGCTGCTATTCCGACCGAAAGAGCAGGAGCCTTACGCAGAATTGCGTTATCCGGAAACTTACTGCATCGGAAGCACATATTCCATGCTTGTATTCGGACTGAATATCGAAGAATTTGAATATGCATTTCGTTTCGACGGACCTTATGATGAGAAAAAAGGACTACTTTTTGATAAAAACAATATTCTGCTTGATCCATATGCGCGTGCTGTTACAGGACAGAGACAGTGGGGAGAGCGTCCGGAAGGTGGAAAAGATTTTGTTTATCATGCCAGAGTAGTAGAAAATAATTTTGACTGGGAAAATAACCGCTCTTTGAATCATCCGTTTGAAGATCTGATCATTTATGAAATGCATGTACGCGGATTCACAAGAGATGTATCCTCAGGAGTAAAAGCACGGGGTACATTCGAGGGACTGCGGGAAAAAATCCCTTATTTAAAAGATCTCGGCGTAAATGCCGTGGAACTGATGCCGATTTTTGAGTTTGATGAAATGGAAGATACCCGTGTGGTGGACGGAGAGCGTCTGTACAATTACTGGGGATATAATACGGTCTGTTTTTTTGCACCAAACACAAGTTATTCCTCTGAGGTAGAACATAATCATGAGGGTGACGAACTAAAGAACCTGATTTATGAACTGAAAGAAAATGGAATCGAGGTCATTTTGGACGTTGTATTTAACCATACAGCGGAGGGAAATGAGCAGGGACCATGTTTTTCGTTTAAAGGAATTGACAATAATATTTATTATATGCTGACACCGGAAGGATTTTATTATAACTTTAGCGGATGTGGAAATGTTATGAACTGCAACCACCCGATCGTGCGTAAGTTCATCATTGACTGCTTAAGATACTGGGTTATCAACTACCGGGTGGACGGATTCCGGTTTGATCTTGCTTCAATCCTCAGCAGGGATCAGAATGGTGCCCCAATGGAAAATCCACCTATTTTACAGGGACTTGCGTGTGATCCGATTCTTGCAAAAGTAAAACTGATCGCAGAGGCATGGGATGCCGGTGGATTGTATCAGGTTGGAAGCTTCCCATCGTGGAACCGCTGGGCAGAGTGGAACGGAAGATATCGTGATGATATGCGGCGTTTCTTAAAAGGAGACGGTGGTATGGCTGGAACTGCGATCACAAGAATCACAGGTTCGCGGGATCTTTACGATCCGACGCACCGTGGAATCAGCGCTTCGGTCAACTTCATAACCTGTCATGACGGTTTTACTTTATATGATCTGTATTCCTATAATATGAAGCATAATGAGAAAAACGGCTGGAATAACACGGACGGAGACAATAACGGAAACAGTTGGAACTGTGGCGTGGAGGGCGAGACCGACAGTGCGGAGATTGAAGAACTGCGCCGCCGTATGGTAAAAAATGCGTTTGCAACGTTAATGTGCAGCCGTGGACCGGCAATGTTTTTTGCAGGAGATGAGTTCTGCAATACGCAGTTTGGAAATAATAACGCATACTGTCAGGATAACATCACCTCCTGGCTGGACTGGAACCGTCTGGACGAATACAAAGAGATCCATGATTTCTTCCGGTATATGATCCGGCTTAGAAAAAGCAATGCAATTCTGCGCAAGACAACGAAAGCAGCTGCCTGCAAGCTGCCGGAGATCAGTATTCACAATGGATTCCCGTGGAATGGCGGTACGGACAATAACAGCAGGTTGATCGGTATTATGTATGCAGGAAGGGATGAGAAGGACATCCGGGATGACATCGTATTTTACTGTATGAATGCCTATTGGGAAACACTGATTATGCAGCTTCCGGAGCTGCCAATGGGAATGCAGTGGAAAGTCTGTGTCAACACATTTCTCCCATATGAAGACGGAAAAAATGTAGAGGAACAGACAGAGTTTTATTATAAAAAGACGTTGAAAGTGCCACCGAGAACGGTGATCATACTGACAGCGGAGGAAAGTTAATCACGATGACTATGATTGAGTAGCTGCGTTGTAATGGCAGCTACTTTTTTCTTGTCAGAAGAATTTAAATGCCGGTAGTCATCCAGAAAAAGAACCTCCGCTTTGGTAAGTTTACAGTTTTCTGTTTCGAGAAGGGCAGAACGGTCGGTAATGTAGCTGACGGAAACTTCTAAGTAACTGGCAATTTGGTGTATAACATCATCCGGAACATGAAGATATTTTCCGTGGAGATACCCGTTTAAAGTGGTTGCGGAAAAGGAAAGATCCTTTGCCATTTGCCGCTGGGTGATTCCTTTTTCTTCCATTAATAATAGAACACGTTCTTCGAGGATTTTCATTTGTGAGAGCTCCTTTTGTGAAATTAAAAGGATTTTATCTCACTTGACTGGTAAATACTGGAAAGTGCCGATTTTCTGAATTTATTCTTAGAATCTAAGAAAAAAGACGATAGCTAAATCCAGCCACCGTCTAATGTTATGATCTGTCCTGTCAGATATTCATTTTCTTTTGCAAGTGTCAGTGCCAGAGAGGCAACTTCCTCCGGTGCGCCGAATCTTCCGGCTGGAATCTCATCCGCTAATGCAGCACGTTCCTCTTCGGAAAAACATGCATTCATCTGTGTGTCGATACAGCCGCAGGCGATAGCGTTCACCTGAATGTTGCTTGGCGCAAGTTCTTTTGCAAGACCTCTCGTAAAAGAGTTCATGCCGCCCTTGCAGGCAGAGTAGGCAACCTCGCAGGAAGCCCCGACATTGCCCCAGACAGAGGAAATATTGATGATCTTCCCAGATTTCTTGGAAAGCATGTGCGGAATTGCCAGTTTGCAGGTGGAAAAAACAGAAGTAAGGTTCACACCCACAATGTGATTCCATTCCTCAATCGTCATGTCTGTCAACAGACCAACATAGGAAATACCGGCATTGTTGACTAAAACATCGACTCCGTGAAAACGTTCTTCAATATGTGAAAAAAGCTGTGTCACATATTCATAATCGGAAATATCGCCAATGCTCGCAAGAACATCAACGGAGAAATCACGCTCTAATTCCTCTTTTAAACGCAACAGTTCTGTTTCGCTTTTGGAGCAGGTAATGACGAGATTGTAGCCTTCCTTAGCAAAAGCAACTGCGGTCGCACGGCCGATACCGCGGGAGGCACCTGTGATAAGTACGGTTTTTCTCATGCTTCCAGATCTTTCTTGACAGCATCTTTATCGTCGTCATAGAACTTGTTTAACAGAGTGAGAAGTTTTGCCTTGCGGTAGTCCTCTTTGCTGATAAGCGGCTGATAGTAGGAGTAACGTCCCTTCTGATAGGAAACAAGAAAACCTTTCTTTTTGGCTCTGGCAAGAAACGTAGATACGGTCTGTGGTTTCCATGCAGTATGGTAACGTTCATTTGTCTGTGCCATAACTGCTGCTAAATCTAATTCAGCCTCGTTGTTCCAGATGATTGTCATTATCATTTCTTCACAAGCTGATAACTCTGTATTTTTCATAATTTTATCGTCTCCCTTTTTCTCGTGTCTGAGTATTATAGCATATTAATAGCACCAAAACAGGCTTAGAATGTGAATTTTTTGTTAAATTTTTATGGTTGTAGTTAAAACTACAGATTTCAATTTTGAAATTATAGTAATAAAATGACATTTATGAATAACAAAAAATCCGGCAGACTTTGAAATATGAAGTCCGCCGGATTTTTATAATAGTCGGAATGACGTGATTCGAACACGCGACCTCTTCGTCCCGAACGAAGCGCTCTAC
>ERZ1034691.150-NODE-150-length-54245-cov-16.781343_pt1 | contig 54245 bp, 75 predicted proteins | sample MGYA00520638_ERZ1034691 | MGnify/ENA primary metagenome ERZ1034691 (study PRJEB33766, sample SAMN09781763) | gut metagenome | biome: gut microbiome | host: Homo sapiens | place: Madagascar | study: EMG produced TPA metagenomics assembly of the PRJNA485056 data... | reverse complement strand
GTTAATCAGTTAGATACCGCATGACGGTTTATTTAGAACGAGGTTACAATCGCAAGGAGCACCCTGTGGTTCTAAAACAGCATTAAATACATTTCAAAGGAGATTTATTATGATTTACATAGGAATTGATGTTGCAAAGGATAAGCATGATTGCTTTATCACCAACTCTGATAGCGAAGTGTTGTTTAAAGCATTTACCATCTTAAACAACTTAGATGGTTTTAATGATCTTTATCAAAAGATTGAATCCGTTATGGATGATGTCACAAAAGTAAAAGTAGGACTGGAAGCCACTGGACACTATAGTTACAATCTCCTTGGATATCTCATTGATAAAGGTCTGCCCACCTATGTTATCAATCCGTTACATACAAATCTGTACAGAAAAAGTCTAAGCCTTAGACAGACGAAAACGGATAAAGTAGATGCCCGCACGATTGCTTCCATGCTCATGTCTGATGTGAACTTAAAGTCCTACTCAGACACATCTTACCACAACGAAGAGTTAAAGTCATTAACTCGTTATCGTTTTGATAAAGTAAAAGAACGTGCCAAGCTAAAAACTTCCGTTTCAAGACTGGTCTGTATCTTATTCCCTGAATTAGAAAAACTTGTACCAACACTTCATATGGCATCTGTTTATGCATTGCTTTCTGAATTTTCCAGTGCTAAACATGTAGCTACTGCACACCTTACCAGACTTACAAATCTTCTTTCCGAATCTTCCAAAGGTCGATATGGTAAAGATACTGCTATTACTTTCAGAGATTCTGCAAGAGCTTCTATCGGCTCAAATATGCCAGCCAAATCTCTTGAATTGAAGCACACCATCAAACTTATTCAGGAACTTGATTCAGAGATTGATGAAATCGAAAATGAGATTAAAATCATCATGGATGAAATCAACTCTCCAATTCTTAGCATTCCTGGAATCAACTATCGCATGGGAGCTATGATTATTGCCGAGATCGGTGATTTCAATCGTTTTGATTCTCCTGATAAGATCTTAGCTTATGCCGGCTTTTCGCCATCAACATATCAATCCGGACAACTGGATGGTGCCTACGCACATATGGAAAAACGTGGCTCCAGATACCTGCGATACGCTTTGTATAATGCCACCAAATATGTCTGCCACTGGGATCCAACATTTGCAGCCTATCTTGCTAAAAAACGAGCGGAAGGTAAACATTACAATGTTGCCATATCACACGCTGTAAAAAAATTAGTTCGAGTGATTTATCATCTTGAAAAAACAAAGCAGCAATACATAAAAGCAGCTTAAATCTTTCTAATTCAATACTCCTTTTTTGAGCACCTATCACGATGCTCTTTTTGTCATACAGTTTTCAAGGTTCAAGGAGCTCTAACTGAGTTCCAAATATATCTAAAATACATTTCTGTACTTTATTCAAAAAATATCATTTTAAGGCTTGACTTTTAATAGTTAGTCTCCCTATATCCTCATCCGAATATCTTCTCAAATACGCCTTTTGTGTAGTTGTATTTTTCGATGATTTTTTCCTCATACTTTACAACATACGTTTCAAGCTTCATTTTTAAAGCCGTATCTATCATGTTCTTTGTGCCTCTGCTGTCAGCTCTTAAAAATGCTATCAGCACACCGTTGCAGCCCTTCTTCATGGCATATCTTGCCATTTCACCATTCCTTCTTGGTCCGGCCATTTTTCCGTAACGGCTCCAGTCAGCTGGAAATCTGGCAACAGCCATTCCTTCTTCTCTTGCGTATTCCTCGCCCATCTTATCAGTTCCACGGCATGTGCCGCTGATTATGGTTGTACCACTTACTGGAATTCGCGCAGTCTTGAATATCCACCTGCAGACCTTATTTAATCTGGTCTGATCTGTGAATTCCCTACTTCCTGCTATTATTACTCTGTTTTCAGGCATCATATGACATCAGCTTCCTTTCTAAGACACACGCACACCCCGGGTGGAGCATGCGTACGCTGCTGAAATTCTTTTGGATATGTCGGCATCCCGCTGTCGAGACCGGATACCGTCCAGGGAACTACTTCAGCTAAACCTGCGTGCATCTGGAAGGACTCGAACCTTAGCTGCCTGCCAAAAACCAGACATCCAAATGCGATAAGCGGCGGACCGCCTGGCAGACATGACTGCATGCACACGGCATTGAAAACATACAGCTTCATGTCTGTCATTATAAGTATGATAGATTTTATATCCGTTTATAGCTTTCTATATAAATTTCCATATTTTTCAGCTCGCAGTGCTGCGCACATATAATACTATAAGGTCTAAATTTTTGGTGCACCCTTATTATCTTCTTTTGGACACACAAAAAAGAGGCGCATCAGATGCACCTCTCCTTTTAGACTAGGCGATGGCCTCGTAGCGTTCTGCTCTGCCCTGATGCTTCATGAAAGCATCAATATTGAACCAGAATGCCTTTACGCCATATTTATGAGCGAGCATTTTTCCTTTAGCTGCCCATTTTTCGACTTTCTCTTTTGTGATCTCTGTCGGAAGATTTTTCTCATCCAGACTGTAAATCATACATCCGGAACCGTTTTCGCTGCTCGGCATATACTCGTATGCCGGCATATATCTAATTGTGCTGTACTCTGCAAACTGTATATACAGAATGTTCTTTCCTGTGCTGATCACAGCATATGCATCCATGTTAAGTCTACTTGCCTTGTTTATGAATATGTCGTACTTCGGAGCCTCCTTTTTAAGATTTCTTAAATCCATGACGAGCTTTGCCCGTCTCTCCTCTCCTAATGCTGTCATATTTTTTCCTCCTGTTTTCTTTTTTATATAGAAAGTATGTAAGAAATTAGAAAACCGAAAATAATTAACCACAAAAAAGGAGAACAGACACTTCTGCTCTCCTCTTTTTTATGGCATTCTTTTTTGTTCCCTGATTCTGGACATTACTCTCTTGGCCACATCTTCAGCTTCGTGGCATTCGTATCTGCCGGTATCAGGATTGTATCTGTTGTGCCTGCATTTTGCACAGGCACTCTCTGGTTCTTTACAGTATATGCTCATATCAGTCTTCCTTTCCAACCTCGATAATCAGCGCATGATTATGTATGGTCATGTATCTGATTTCGCAGTCATAAAATGATTCAAGCGGAATCTTGTTATCCTTATCGCATAATTTTGTATCATATGCTGGAGCATCAAGGTCGTTCCATGTGACGTCTTTGCTGCATTCGTATATTGCAAAATTAGCATTGAAGTCGAATTCCTGATTATTTAATATGTCTCCAACCGTCAAATGCTTCTTTTCCCTGCATGCTTCTTTAAAAACATCGTCCACTGTGACGGTTCCTTTTTCCTGTCTGCTGTACCATCTGCACAGCCTGCCATCGCCGTCATCTTTAATGCTTATGACAATGTCATCCAGCATTGGAAGATCTATGTTGTCGCCTCTCATTTCGGCAATAAACATATCCTTATCTTTCCATATGCAGGTTATATAACCCTTATTACAGTTCTCCATCATTAATATAAACATGCTTTTGTTTCTCCTCTTCTTTCAATGCATGATGCACATTGGCACTCTTCTGCGGCCAGTGCGTCGTATGGATCTTCTTCATCCACAACAAATGTGTCGATGTTGTAGATAAATCCATGACTTCTCACAGTTCTATCTTTCTTGCCCCAGTACCCAAGGGCTTTCATTCCTCTAACAGAACCCGTGCCGTCAATATTTGCGTGACAGCTGTGGCCTAATCCTGTCGAGCCATCTTTAACCCACGCGATACCAGTTTTTGGGTCCCTGTGCAGTTCAGCACATGGACCTACGTTTCTAACATACGTGTTCTTCATTTTACTTTTCCTCATGATATACATATATTCTGACTGGATAATCTTCGTTGCCATATGTCGTATCAACCATTATTCTGTAGCAGTCTGACATAAGAGGCTTTATGAAATACCTCTCATTTGCGCCTTCATACGTGGAAGCCATATGCTCCCTCATCGCCCAGCCGCAGCCTCGCGGGAAACTTTTGGCAAGTTCGTCGATGATGTTTGTAACACCACAGATGTCCCTTTCTGACACATGACACCCTTTATTAATAAACCATCTTCCATGCCAGCCATTCTTGAAATACAACCGGAAATAGCCAATACATTTTCTGCCGTCAATGCCGCCGTTTTTTGTATCATCGTTTTCAAAGCCAAGCACGCATCTGTTGTCATTGACATACCCTCTAAGGTCAACATCATCAAGCTCTCGCGGGCATCTGAACAGTTCCTGATACTCACCGCCGAACTGTCCATATACGATGCTGCATACAGCTGTCTGGATCAGCTGTGTCTTATCTGCTTTACTCATTGCTGTTCCTCCTTATTATCATCAACAATTTCTCCTGCACCAAGGTCACGAAGCCACTTAACGAGGTCCTCATCCGATACAGTGAAATCTTCTGCTGAGTATGGATACATATTACAGGTATCGTTTTTTACGACTTCCGGTGAAAAGTTCTGGACACCTGCATATTCCACCAGTTCCTTTGCAAGAAGCATTGGACTGTGCTTTTTTACAAGCTCTTCAACTGACAGTCCGACTTCCTCATCTAGTCCGATACACTTAAGCATATCAGCCCACGGAAGCCATGAGTCGTCGAGGTCAACATAACAAAGAGCCGCAAAGTTTTCGTCACCGTTTTCTCCAAACTCCGTGTTCAGGTAGAACACATCAAATGTATTCTCAAGGGACTCGTGGTCCTTAAGCTCCTCCTCGCTGAAATGAGGCTTCACAAGACAGCCGCCATAAGCAAGAAAATTAATATCTCCCATATTTGTCCATTCCGTTTTACTCATTGTCTGTTTCTCCTTTCTTCTCAACAGCTTCAATACATTCTGATAAATACCTGTCAAAGCTTCTGCCGGTAAGAACCTCAAAAAGCTCTCTGACCGACTTTTGGTCCCTGGAATTTTCGTATATATTAAAAATCTCCCCGGACACTCCTGCTCTTTCAAGAAGATGATTTTTTGCGCCTTCGTTCATAATGTCCGAAAGAACGGCATCACAGTCCAGTACAAACAGACCATGTTCCATCATCTTCTTTATTTTTTTAATCTTTTCATGCACTGTATCAACAGTGCTATCTTTTTCTGCCATATTCAATTTCCTCCATTTTTCTTTTTCTGACATAAAGAGTATGTTTGAAAGAACAAAAATGGCATCAAAAAAGTCCCGGTGAAATCCGGAACCTTTTTATTATTAAGAAAACCAAACACTTTTCTATATAAGATAAAAAATCATACTTTTTTAAATAATCGCAAAAAAAGGAAGTGAAAATATTGATGAACCATGAAACAGACAAAGCTGAAGCTGGTGAATTTATCATAAAATGCGACAGAGTAACTTTTGTATACGACAGCGCGCATTTTAATCAATGTATGGCAAAGAACAAGAAGAAGTACCGAAATTTAAGCATTCTAACCGGCATTTCCTCATTTGTATTCGTTGCACTTACAATTGCATCACTTGTAACACTGGTTGCTTCTGCAGGATTTAAGATTCCGCCGGAAGCGGCCATACCATTTCTTACAGTATTCGGGCTTTCATTTTCCGCTGAGAACAGACAAAGGCCATATATCGAAAAGCTTATTGCAGCTGACTATATTTTGAAGAATGACAGTGATTATATAATTCGTAGGAAAGACGAGCACACATACCTTATAACGACCTTAAGAATGAGCGCGCAGGCAACCCACGCGGCAAAAGCCGGGCATGCAGTGAATTTTAATTCAATTTATATTCTCGTCAGGGACAATACAGACAAATTGTCAGCGTTTTTAAGCAGCAGTGAATTGAAAATATCTCTGATTCTTCGTACCGGAAGCCGCGATATCTGGTTTGAAGTTTAGAATGAGCCGGAGAAATAAATAAAAAAACACGACAAATTTATATAGAAAGCCATTCCTTAAAATCATTTCTGACATACTATATATGTAAAACAGAGGAAATCTGTTAATACACAACTCCAATTTTCTTTTTAAATATGGGCCGGGCGCGAAAGTGTCCGGCCATACGTGTGCCCAAAACGCAAAAACAGGAGCTGAAAAATATCCAGCCCCCGTTTTCGGTATTTATTAAACAAATCATAAAGGAGTGTATACGCAGGGACTTATTCTCCCCTGCAATATAAGTATGATATATTTTTCTTTCGATTTTCAGCTCTTCAGAAAAATCATATCTCGTATTCTTCCTCTTCCTCGCGGGTTCTGTTTCTCCCCGCACGTCGCTGTCTTGACTCATCTGTTTCAATCTCATCTCTGTCTCCTTTAATCTCATGGAGTGCTTCAAGGTCAAGTCTTGTCGATCCGAACACAGCGTCAATGTCGATGCTCTTAACAAGTTCCAGATCTATATGTACATTTTTCAATTTATAAAATCCTTCTAGCGCATCATCATCCATGTTGTAAGCGCCCCCAAAGTCCATGCGGTCAACCTCGCCTTTGTACTCTCCGATTTTGTCAATCAATTCGCGACTTATATATCGACAATCGTCTGATATGATAAGTGTCAGATCTCCGTCTATCGTGTACAGTGCCTCATTTTTCCCTTCTTCCTTTATAATTTCCTTAATCCTTGCAATTATTGCCATTATTCTTTCTTCATTCATTTTTCTAGCTTCCTTTCTGATAATAATGTCTGTTAATGTTAATTAACTGCACAATATATATGGATTTTGCAGAATTAACACAAAAAAAAGAGACCGTTTCCAGTCTCCCTTTTTCTATATGAAATTTTCTATTTTTATCCGTAATATTCCTGAGCGAGGAAGTCTGGTTCGCCGTCTATCCCCAGCTCATTCATATATGTCTTGCAGATTTCTGTCAGTTTTTCTGCCGTGAGGTCTCTTTCCACCTCATTCATCTGCCACGGATAGCTTTCGCTGTAAAGAACTGCTGCAGATGTATTGCAGTCGCCGTCAGGCGGACAGTAGTCGAACCTGACTCCGGTTTCCCTAGACATTATATTTGCAATGACTGCGCCAAGCCCTTGACATCCACTGCTGTCGCAGTCATAATCGCAGAAGATATCATCCAGATTAAACTGGTTTTCAGGAGAATAAGTAAGCATTTCTTTATATACATTTCTCTCCCGTTCTGTTCTACAGAATGCCTCTTTATGTTTTTTTATGAACTGAATAAGAATCGAATCCTCAGTATCGCATTCAAATCCAAATCCATAAACCATCATTGTGCTACTGCTCATATCTGTTCCTCCATCCTTAAAGCATAATCTCGGCATAATCTTCTCTGCTTATGCCTGTTACATCGCAGACCTTGTTAATAAACTCCATATCGTCAAGACCGTGATACTCTGTAAGGCTGTTATCGTACCAGCCAATTATCGCGTTTTCCAGCGCTGTCTTAAGCGCTGTTGTGTCGTACAATATACTGCTCATTTTGGTTCCTCCTTTATGCTACATAGTCTAAATCAGCAACATTATCCACTGTTGCCTCATAGACTGCCTCAATTTTTCCCGGCACATGGCTGCCAATTTTAAGTGCATTTGCCAATGTCAGGGCATCATCCCTGTTTACAGCGGCGACAAATGCCCGTCTGCCACCTGTGAATTCAACGATATAATACTTATACCGTTTCACCCTGTCGGCAATCTGCTTTGCCTTATTGATGTACAAAAACAGTTTTTCACGCTCGTCTATCTCGTATCTGAGAAGATCCTCGTTGCTCTTATTCTTGTAATACCAATAAGTTTTTTCTCTTGCAGTCTGATAGCTGCAATTGTGCTGCTTCATAAACTGGCGCACACTCGCATGCCATCTGCCCTTACTGATATTATTCATCAGCTCATTGTTGGAAAACAGATCGTCGATGGTCACATCATGCACGAGCGCGTATTTTCTTAAAAAATCCATCGCCTCATACATATCAGTGCGATCATCTATTGTAACCTGTTTCAGCTTTTCAGTGTCGGTTATTAACTTCCTTATCGCCTCCACTTCTTTTTCGCTTAATTTCATACTTTTTCCTCCATTCTTCTTTTTTTTATATGGAGAGTATGATATAAATTGAAAAAATGAAGTTTTCCGACAACAACACCGGTCTCTGGCAATGACGATATTTTCAAAATATCGTCAAACGGATTTCTTTTCTGCATGTCCAAAAAGCTAGCAAATACAAGGCTTTCAACAGCTTTGCAGCATGGTGTCAAAAGAATCCGGGCAAATTCCAAATAATATGACACCAAAAAAGAGCTGCATCTCTGCAGCCCTTTGTTTATCATACCACTTTCTTATTCGCCGATTTCATAGATGACAAGAACGCTGTTAAGTCCCGCAACAGGCGTAACCGATACCACCCTTGCATTCTTTTCTTCCAGCACATAGTTAATTTCATCCTCGGCGTCAGAGGCGGAGTACATTTTTGCCACCTGTTTTGGCTTCGGTTTGTTGAGCAGATACTCCAAACAGCCGACCAGCTCGATTCCCGCCCTTGTTTCCCACACATTCATGATAGTTTCCTCCATTCTTCTTTTTTATATGGAGAGTATGTTAGATTTTGCTTAAACCGGCATATAGCTTTCCATATAAGTATGCAAAAAAAGAGCCGCATTGTACAGCCCTTTTTTAAATAACCTTATTCCATGTTTATCGGAACACCATCTACTCCTGCGGATCCGCCTGAATCCGTCGGCGTGTAGTGGTCGCCTGGCATTGGAAAGAGTATTCTAAGGAGCAGATAATTGATTGCACCCTCCAGGTACTCCGTATTTTTTGTTCTGTTGAATTTGATAAGGCATTTATCAAGCGAGCCTAATGCATCAACTCTTCCGCCTCCAAAATTCTTGTCAGCCGGACCATATTTGTAATATGATACATCCAGCTTCTGTTTGCAGCGCACGATTGTATCGTGAAGCCTCACGCGACTTTAGTCGTGTGCTTCCCCATAAGTGCATAATGCACATAGCCTCTTTAGGAGGCGGAGACTACGTTTCTACATATACAGCCTAAACTCATAAACTTTATGCCGCCATGGGCATAAGCTCCGCATTAAGGTTAATTAACGTAGAGAACGTGCAGGTGCTTCTCTTACTGCACTGAGGAATTTTTGCCTCAATGCGCAACCTTGAATTCTCATCCAAGGATTTTAAAATTTCACGTATAAAGTATCTGGCACCAATATTGTATGATGCTGAGAGATCACAGTTATATACTTTCCCATTTGGGAATCTGCATATTTCAAATGTATTAAAACCGGCATCCTTGCCACGGAGAACCCGGCCGCTGCCATCATATGCAAGGGCAGACGTTCCCCATGCACAGACACGGCTTATACGCATTCCAAGTCTGTGTGCCCTGTTAGCGACAATAGACTGGACTTCCTGACTGCGCCACAACTTGGTACGCTGCTTTTTGGAACCGCGAACTCTGCCGGTTTTGTCGAGGTGTTCAAACACAATGACATCCGCATTGTAAGAGACAGCTGTTTCAATAATAAATTCAGCTGTTTTTACTGAAATGTCGTGATTGATGCCCTTAACTTTGGCCCACAGCCTCGGAGTTTTATGGTTTCCATTCTGCTGTGCTTTCTTGACACGGTTTACACTGTGCATCAGACGGTCTGTTTCTTCAGGAAGCTTGCAAAAATGTCTTCCGAGAATAGTGCCATCACTCTGCATTATGCTCACCGTGGCAGCAGTGTTTATGCCTAAATCCACAGCAACGATAGTACGGTCAAACACAGATGTGTCATTAAGTGTACATTTTTCTTCAAACGGAAAATCCAGAAACCATTCATGTCCGCGCTTCTGAAGCGTAGGCGCACACTGTTTACGGTTATGGCAGTGTCTGGCTATATAATCCATATCCGATTTACGCAGGTCAATGTTAATCCAGTCCCATGTGTTACGTGTGTACACCTTAACCTGTGCAGTGTAGCTACTTGTCTGATTGTACATTACAGTGCGATACATGGAAGGAAATACACATCCCGTTTTCGGACGTGAAGGCTTCCTACCGTTTGGTTTCTCCTCCCAGTTAGCAAGATTGCTTTTGTATGATGAAACCTTGCCAATAGCTTCATTAATGGCACCGCGGCGCATGTAGCTTGGCATTTTGTAAAATTTTGAGTCGAAGTTATATGCTGGTGCCGGATTATCCTTTGTGACATGGATAAGGTGCTCAACATAAACAAATCTGTTTCTGCCCTCAAGAGAAGATATTTCTTCCCAGTTCTCAAGACATACGTTAAGGATATAGTCCACAGCATGTCTGTATCTGGCAACAGTTTTTTTAAAGATACTGTTGTAATGTTTAATTTTTACACTGTACGTGGTATACATTTTCATGCTGCAGACCTCCTTTCTTATTTAGTCTTCTGGGAGTTGATATATTCTGTTACCTGTTTGAGACTTCTGTAGCTTACAGTTGCCACAAAATATGACGGATTCCACAAGTGTACGCCCCAGAGCTGGTTCTTCCTGCGTCCCTGTCATACCTGTTATACAGACAGTTTCCACATCTTTCGTCCATCTACTTTTCCTCCTTTGTATTTTCTGTTTCCATGTCCATAAGCTCTATGCCATTTTCATACAGCATTCCTGATATAGCACACGCCATCTCAAGCGGCACCTCCATGCCAAGCATGTTCTGCAAATGCTGCCACTCATCCCATGTCATGATGCTGTCTTTTTCTGCCCTTGCAATTTCAAGAAGCTGTCCCTTCTTAAACTCTTCAAATGGCTCGTCAACATCTGACAATGCTCCCACATGAACAAGCCATGTGTTAATTTCTTCCTGCTCTTTCTTTGTGTAACCCATATGTTCCTCCTTTTCCTTACCATAGAAATGCCTTAAACAGAGACTCTGCCGTATTTTATGTGCTTTTCTTTTAAAGCAATAACAGCCTTTTGAAGCGCGTCATTAAGAAAAGCCTCTGCATACAGCTTTTTGTCTCTTTCATCAGCATCTGGAATTTTTTCATCCACAATAGGATAAAGCGCTTCCAGCTTATAATCAGAAAACACATATTCGGTTATAATTTCTTTTGCTTCTGCTTGAGTCATATGTTCCTCCATTTCCGCAAAGATACAATCTCTGCTAAATTAAATTTCCTGCACGAAAAGAGTAATAGCCATCTGTTCCAACTATGATATGGTCACAGAGCTCGATTTTCATCAGCTTTCCTGCCTCCATAACCTCTTTTGTTGTGTTCATATCGCACTTTGACGGTGATATATCACCCGTGGGATGGTTATGGACCATAACAAACTGTGATGCTCCGCACAGCATAAGGCGCATAAAAATCTCTCTGGTGCCTACAAGCGAAGTGCTGACGTTTCCATGGGAAATTTCAAAAATGCCAAGCGGTCTGCACCTGACATTCATGGCAATAACCCATACGTGTTCCTCTGCCAGATATGAGGCATTAAAGACATCATCCATGACCTTTTTGATCTTTTCTGGCGATGTCATTTTGTCCACGTCCGGACAGTTTTTTGATTCCTCCTTAACCAAATAAGGATGCTGCTCCTCATTGAGCAGCATGTCATACTTTGTCACTCTCATTGTTTTGTTTCCTCCATTTTTCTTTTTATATGAGAAGTATGATAGAAAATAAAATACTGAACGCAAAAAACCGGTATCATTTCTGACGTCAGTTCTTCTTGGATGTCCTTGACATCCTCCCACGGCTTGCGCCATGGGATTCCTTAGATTCCTGGCGGGATCACCCTGCATATAGACAGGGATATAGCTGCCGGTATTCAGGATTTACGTCCAGTGATTTCATACGAAGTATATTACTTTCTTAGGGACGAGGGAGTGATGCCGAACCCCTTTTTATTTAAAAATCAGCTGTTATGCGGCTGGTTTTTTGCTGTTAAAAACCAAAACACTGTTTCATTGATATTTTTGACTCTTTCATATAGTTGATTGTTTCATTATGAACTTTTATAAAATTCTCAAATTCATATATACATTTATCCCTGTCGGGATGTTCAAAGGTGTTGTCTGTATTCTTTATAAGGAATGCTGAATATAAATCACGCTGTACACTGTCGTTTCCTATAAGCTTAAATCTCTGTGAGAGGGTGATTTTTACACATTCATCTGTCACATGGTTGTACTGGCTGGCCTTAAATGTCTGGGTGTTGACTTCCGCATAAGTGCCGCCGGAGCTTTCAGCCTTACGCTTTAACTCACTTAAAAAACGTGACGGCGACCTGCGGTTTATGGACCTGCCGAAACGCTTTTTGCGCTTGGATTTATTGACGGCTTTCACAGTGCCGTCTTTCTGGATGACGTCTGTTGGCTTGTCCTGACGCTCTGTTTTGGAGGAGCGCTTTGCCAGTGCCGCATAGTCCATCTTTTCGACTATGAACGAGTCAGCATTTTCAAGCAGCCTGTTGCATAAATTCCTGTGGGAATGCAGGGTATAGGCGCTTTTCTTTCTGTAGAGTGTTTTAAGCTTCCTGCGGGCTGCTTCATAACTGTTAGAAAACACCCACGGTTTGCAGTCCTTACGCTTTTTGACGGTTCCATCAGGATTGAAATTATCAGGATTGCTGATACGTTTTGATGTATCCATATGCTGTTCAAGCTTATGTATCGGCCTTTCGTAAATGTCTGCATCAGGTGCCAGCTCTTCAAGGATACAGGCTGTGTCTGATACCGCAGCCATTGTTGAGACTCCGGGGTCTATGCCCATGACGCCGGTTTTTACTTTACGTTCCCGGTGAGGTGCATCCCCGTCAAGAGTAACCACAAGATAGTATCTCCAGCCGTTCGAGAACATCATCCTCTTTATGGTACAGTAGGATATTTTGTGGTCAAGTGATTCAAGGATGTAATCCCTTTCCGAAGCTTTCTTTGGTAGATAACACTTAAACTCAAGCCCAAGCCAGGAAACCGTCATTGTGTCAGTATTAAGTCTTGCGCCGTTTAAATTTGATTTTCCGCCAATAGTATCAAAGTCCATGAGCTTCTTGAAATGAATGTCTTTTCCTTTGCTGAATAGACATTTTTCAACACCGGCCCATACATTTGCGGCTTCCGCCTGTACCTGCTGTGACGAAATAAGCTTGCTGTAGCGCTTTCCACAGACTTTTATGTATGACTGGAGTGCCCATTTTGAAAGGCTGATTTCCTGGCGGCGGACTGACATCTGTTTTGACAGTTCAAGTTTACGCATACGGTCAGCTTTTGATAACTTCTTCTGTTTCAAAAGTTGGCAGTACTCGCTGCGCCATAACTGGTACTCTTTGTCATAGTCAAGCTGTATGAGCAGTTTCCTTGCGTGCTTAACACATACGTTATGAATATGCGACACTGCATGAAAACGTTTATCAATAACAGATTTTTCGTATTCAGTTGGACTTAAGATTAACTGTACTGTATGCATCTGACACCTCATTTTATATATAAAGAGTATGATAGATTTGTTTTTTCATTTATTGCTTTCTATATAAGTTTTTGTGTTAATATCTGCAAAATGACCAAATTTTATTTTTCTTTTTTCTGACATACTCTTTGCAGATATTTTCAGAGAGGAGGCATGACAAACAGTGGCAGTTAACTACTACGAAATATTATGCGGCCAGAGTTCTTCGTGCAGGTCGATACAACACAATCATCTCATGCGCGGATTGTCCGCCCAGAAAACTAAAACATTCATTGTAAAATCCGATCATTACCCCGATATGACGGAACTGACCGTACATTTCAGAAGCAAGCTTCGCGAATTAAGATGCGACGGCATATACGGGGTCAAATATATTTCCGAGGAAACTATTAACGAGCTGTATTCAGAAAAAGAACAGGAAAAGTTTCTCTCTTTTCCAGATATGCAGACATAATAAAACATTCATTGACATAAAAAAAAGCACCGGAATTTCCGATGCTTCTTTTTTTTTGAAAACAGATTAAATTATATGTATGAAGTCTTTAAGCTCTGTATAGAGTGTCGTAAGGCCTTCCTTTTCCATATCTTTTCTGACCCCTTCAATCGACCAGTTGTTAGGATACTGGATACATGTACCTATGCCGTTTCTTGCAAGATACTTGTATCCCTTCTTCACTCCCCTTTTAAAGAGCTTCTCATCCTCTACAAGATTAATAAGCTCTTCAGCAAGGAAACTGAAGTCAATAATTCTTGGATCCGTTTCAAACAGAGCCTTAACTGCCTTGTCAGTGCTCTTGGCTGTCCACTCTGCTATGAGGCTGTCAACTCTTTTTTCAGCTTCCACTGTATCAAATACAGGGTATCCTCCGCTGCCATCTGCGAAGTCGTTATATACCCCGACTTTCTTGTTGTTTAGGTAGATGTTGGCGATAAAGCCCTCGCCTTCCATTCCGTATGTTTTCTTGACACTTTTGAACTGGAGATTATCTCCAGCAATTATCAATGCTGCCATCTTTGTTCCTCCTTATCTGCTTCTTTTTATTTCATCAATATCTTTGACTCTAACTGCCACATAGTCGTTATGGTAAGAACTAAATACCGAATAGGCATTTAGTGTATTTCCTTCTTCTTCTATCTCGTCAATGCTTTCGGTTCCGTATTCAAAATCGTCGGTATCTCCGTCTTCGTTATTGCGGTCATCATCAACCATGGCCATTAAAAGCCTTTTAACCTCGTCTTTTGTTCCTGTAAATTTGCTTACACAAGGCCCGTATTCTGTCGACCCTTCGATAATTATCCATTCCTCCATTATGTTTTCCTCCTGTTTTCTAATTTTTCCTTGCAAATCTGTATCCTATTACACCGAAATCATAAATATCCGACAGCCAGACTGCTACTGCATCATCACCAGCAGCAGTCAGTCTGCCAGCAATCTCGGCAGGAAGCCTGACTTCCTCCGGCAGATTAACTTCTGCTATTTCTTCATCTGTCATGTCCGATGTATCCCATTCAATATCTACAGCGTACAAGTTTTTTGTCTGCATCTTAAGCAGCGTGTCGAGACTGTATCCCGTAAAAGCCATAAGCACTTCACTTATAACTTCTCTGTCATGTTCAGACTTATACTTGTCAAGAACATATTCCATGCTCTTTGCAAGCTCCGACCTTCCGGATTCCTCACGATCGCTCTCGTAGGCTTCGATAATGCTTACCGCGAGCTTATCGAAGTCAATCTTTGTTTCTTCCATCTTTGTTCCTCCTTATCTTCTCTCAATCGAAAAACTTTCGATAGTGCCGATGAAACCGTTTAAGTTTTCCAGCCAGAGCTTAACATTTTTGTATGCATCCTCCATCCTGCCGCTATTAATATAGTGGTTAACAAATTCCTGCGGAATTTCCGTTTCCGATGGCAGAACTGACAGGTATTTTTCTGTATAGTCCTTGCCGGTCATTACATCAATGACACTCCACTTGATGTCCGCAGCGTACCACTTCCTGGCACAGATAACTGTGCCATCGTCTTCCACAGCATAGCCTGGAAGAATCATTAACGCGCTTAAGGTTATAATCTTCTCATCTGCAGAAAAGGCCTTAAACTTTGCTGAGTCTATAATTGCTTTTGTGTTTCTGCCCATTTCTACGACAAGCCCATGCAAGCTCTGCCAAAACTCAGGTGTTGCCTCCATGTCAATGAACCTGCCTGTCTCAGGCGCTTCTTTTCCGAAGATTATTTCCTGGCATTTTGGACAATATCCCGTCTTTACGAACTCTCGCTCAAAGGCATCGAAGTCTGTAAGCTCGTCTTGTATCCTGCCACCATACATTGCATAGTGGCGATGCTCCGCTACCATCGTCTCATCTTCTTTGAGTCCTGTAGTTCTGCCACACATCGGGCAGCTTCTTTTAATAAGTTCCGTTGTTTTCATTTTGTATCCTCCATTTTTCTTCTTTATATAAAAAGTATGATTGAAAGTAGAAAAACGAAAGGCTGGATGTGTTTTTATATGGAAAGCCATTTCTCAAAATCATTTCTAACATACTATATGTGTAAGACAGAGGAAATCTGTTAATACACAACTCCAATTTTCTTTTTAAATATGGGCCGGGGGCGAAAGTCTCCGGCCATACGTGTGTATAAAAAGAAAAGAGAGGAAAAAATCCTCTCTGATCTTTTTTTGGTATGACCTTAAGCGATTGGGCGGAATTCTCCTAATGCTGCATTATATACATATGCAACATCAGAAAGCTGCTCCTTCTCCTTAACATTAGATCGGTTGACTTCTTTTACAAAGTCACTTAACTGGTTTGCAAGCGCCATATATAGCGGCACCGCAATTACCTCGTGGACAGATGATGGAATCATTGCAAAGTTGCTCTCTCCCAGCATCTGTCCGATACGTCTTGCAACGCGCTCGCTTGTGATTACGCCTGCACCAAACGATGCTGCTGCATTTGTTATAACGAGCATCTGAATTGGGTCTTCAACCTCCATATCTGCAGGAAGAAGGCCTTCTTTCTTCAACACGTCTACGATTGACATAATACTCACATCTGCTGCGACATTTGCTTCAGCAGATAACCATGCCTCTTCAATGCTGACTCCTGCCACTTTGCAGGCGGCATTTGTCAGTATAAAGCTGCTGTTCTCCTGCACGTCGCTTGCGTCTACACGGATGTATTTATCAATCCCCTGTGCAAACGGTTTTATTACATCTGTTTCTCTGCCACTGCCAGTTCTGCGGAGGCAGACCTTTGCAGTTTTAAGGATATTCTCCCTTGTTACAGGGTTAGCCTTTGAGGCCGCATTGTACTGTGCCCTCATGTCAGCAGCAACCTCAGCGAGAGCGACATACACATCTTCGTTCTTGCATGCATTGACATGGTTTGCAATGTCATCAGTAACGTTAAAGGACGGCCTTACGCTCTCCTTGCCAATGATGACACATGGCTGGCCGTATTTTTCTCCAACCATTGCCATTCCAGCCTCTAAACCGTTAATTGTTTCTGCCACCATTGTGGCAATTTCCTTCTTTGTCATGTTAAATTCCTCCATTTTTCTTTTTTGATACAACAAGTATGTTAGAATTAACAAAAATGAAAAAAGTCTGCAGGAATTATCCCACAGACTCTTTTTTGATTAATAAAGTGTTATCTCCGGTTTTACACCGGCGGCCAGCGCAGCCTTATATACCGTCTGGCCTTTGTCATACCCATAATCTCTTGCCCACTCTTCAATGGAACTGTATATGGGTCTTCTTCCCGGAAAACAGAGGTACTGCCCTCTGATTTCCTTTTCAAAATATTTTTCCGCCCATTCCTTTGACACGCGAAAACTGTAATCGCATGTCTGGATCTCTATTGTTTCCATGTTTTCTCCTTTCTAAGCTGCTGCCTGCCAGTATCCTCTCTGCGTGTTCACGCATACGCCTGCCTTTGCAAGCATCTGAAGAGTCTGGCGGACTTTGTCTTTCCAGTGCGGGTTAGCCTTTGCCTTTGCATGTCCCTCAAGCTGTGAATAAATCGCATCAAGTGAACTGCTTCCATGCATCTGTCGAAGCACTGCCGCTACAACATCCTTCCATGTCGCCATGCCCTCAGAGTCTCTCTGGTCAAGACTGTATGCATGCGGCATGACATAACATATCTGGTATCCTCCCGGTTTTCTGATGACAGCAATCATCTCATGTCCGGTTAGTGCTCTCTGGCTGTTTCCATAGTTTTTATTCTGTCTTCCGCTCCATGTGTTGTGCTGAAGCTTGACATAGCTCTGGTAAAACTCGCCTGGAAGGCATAACGCCTGATTCATGCTGTAGAATTTTCCATTTGCACGGATTTCGCCTACAAGCATGACCATGAAAGCTCCCGGTTTCATAGCGTGATAAGCTCTCATATGAGCCTTGTTTATTTCCTGCATGCCCTGTGCAAAAGGCATGTTCTGGATGTCACGCTTTGCAAGCTCAGGAGAGCCTTTCCAAGCACCGTTTGAATACTTGATCCGGTTAATGCCCGGATATGGCATATGTGAGAATACCATATCCGCTGTTCTGATTTCATCAGGAAACTCCTGACTCATATCGGTAAAGTCCATTGAATTTATGCCATCACGAACAGGATTTGGATTCAAATCCACGCCGCAGTATGGCACGCCATAATCAAGACACATGTCGTAATTTGTGCCGCTTCCTGCGCAGAGTTCAAACATTGAATCTGCCTGCAGCTTGTCTATAAAGCCAAGCGCTACTTTTCCGCTGCAGTTTCCCGGGTAGTTATTTGCTCCCCAGACCCTGTCACGCGGATTTCTTTCCGGATAGCTGATGACCGTTGTTGTCATCTGCTGTCTTACTTCGTCAAGGACGCGGCGCAATTCCACGTCCAGATCTTCATATCTTTTCATTTCAGTTCCTCCTATAAAGTTGAAAAATCTTTGTACTCACTGATTCTCTGCAGCTGCCTACACAAAGAACCATCTGTTACATACACATCTTCCGTATCATCGACCCATCTGCCGCCCTGTGCGGTGCTGATTCGAACGATATCGGCATAGTCCGCATCTTTCGATGCGTCATATTCTTCATCCTTATAGATATGAAGAACTAAATCATTGTTTTTGCCGAACTCGTACACCTCCAGTTTGTCATCTGCTTCCATATCATGGCAATAGCTGATGATTGTATCAATGTCCGGCCTGCTTAATTGAAATGTCATAATGTTCCTCCAATTTTCTTTTTGAAAAAGTCTACAGTGATATAGACTCAAGTTCCTCCTGCGTCTTTGCTGAGTGTGTAACCGTCACGCTCGTAATCACAGGGTTCTTTATACCAGACGCTCTGCACAGATCCACGAAAGACTCATCAAGCTCAGCCCAAGCTTTAGGTGATTTGACATTTTTGACATCAAACGACGTCTCTTCTGTCACCTTGTTGTCGTTCATGAAGTCAATGTCGACAGCCGACCAGCTCTTGATTTTTGTTTCTGTCTGAATTCCTTTCATCTTAATGAAATCCGAAATAATGTTTTTGTTCATTTTGTTTTTCCTCCTTATTTTGACGTAACGTAATAGACGTAATATCCGTCTGTCGCTCCCTTGTACTTAAAGCTCATCACATACAGGCCTCTTCTGCCAAGACGGCCGAGACACTGCTGAGCCTTTTCCTTTGTGTTGAGTTTAACGTTCTCTATCATCGTTTCCTCCCTGTTACACGGTCCAAGGACCGTTTTCCGTTTCTTTTTCTCATGTTCAATTGCCTCCATTTTTCTTTTTTATATGGAAAGTATGTTAGATTTTGCTTAAACCGGCATATGACTTTCCATATAAAAAAGGAGCCGCAATTGCAGCTCTTTTGTTAAAAACATTAAATATTCCAATACAATATTTCCACCTGCCTGTGCAGCTTATCATACAGTCTGCTGAAATGTTCATCATCGGACAATGGCGAGCATTCAGGCGTTTCAAGCCGGTTAATTGAATTCGGCACAGACCAGCTAAGCCTGAACGTTTCTTTGACAAGATTAACTGTGCATGTGATGTCCATTCCGTCCAAATGTCTGGTACAGAATGAGACACCAACAATCTGTCCGTCATCTTTGCTGACCGAGGTTTTGTTAAAACTCCGTCCGCTCATAACTTTTTCTACCTGTTCAATATCTAGCATCAATATTTCCTCCATTTTTAAAATTACTTATCCTTGTTTCTTGCGATATTTAATTTCTATTTCTCCTTTCTTCATATTTACATAGAAAGTATGTCAGATTTTGCTTAACCCGGCATATGGCTTTTCATATAAAAAAGAGCCGCATCTGCGACTCTCTTTTTGAACAATTATTTTTCCCAGTGTTCTGCCGTACTTCCATCTGGAAGTTCGACATCTGTATCATACTCAAGCCCTATCATCCGAAGCACAGCAGCATCATCATCTGTAACATCCTGTAGATACAGGGAAATCCCGCTGTGCGTCATGCTATTTGCAAGCCTCATACATTTTCCTCCTGTATCTCAAATCCTGCGTGGCAGCATCCTGTCTCATCTGAAATCCAGTCTGAAACAGCTTCGCTGTCAACGCCACTTTCATCAATGTAACAGTCAGGTATGCGCATTTTCTTCGGAAGTATTGATAAGACATCAGCTTTCTCTTCCTCCGTCATGTTGGCGTATGTTAAATCCCATTCGATATTAATCGCGTAATATCTTTTGTGGTTACGTCTCCACTCTGCGACGCTCTGCTTCATGGCTTCTATGACCTTTCTGCCTGCCTCGTTTGGGTAGATGAAAGCCGTCTTATACTCGTAATCGACGTAATCGTTTACATTAACAAAGCCCGCATCTTCCATAATACTGTTTTCTCTTTCCAGTATCTCATCTACAGGAATGAGCTTTTTACCTTCTTCATTTCCGTAAAGAATGTACTCATCTTCTGGAAATTCATCCTCTGAAATATATGCCGTGATAAGATACAACTCATCCTCTGGCACATCCTTCAAATAATCTTTCAGGACATCTGCCTTGTTCTTATCCATATAATCAGACAAATTAAGATCATGCATTTTACTCCTCTCAATATCTGATACAGCTTCAACATCATTTGTGAAGAAGCTTTCTGTGAAACCATAATCAAACACCTTATTCATTTTTTGTTCCTCCTTATATCTCATCGTTTCTTGCAGCCTCTACAAGGTCTGCAAAGTTCCATATGCCCATATCCCTGAGCGAATCTTCGCTGTAGCTTTGGTCATCAACATCCAAAGTTATGACAGCGTCCTCTTCATCAGGACATTCTCTGCCATCTTTTGCAGCCTCAATCATATCTTCATATGAAGACCATTCAAATTCCTCAAGACCGCCTTCGCTGCTTGCCATAATGTTAATCATCCTGTGTTCCTCCTTACTATAAAATTTCGAGTTCATATTTTCCGGTATCAGACTCAAAAACATCGCCTTTTTCGGCGGTATTCAGCCACTTAACAGCTGCGTCTGCTTCATCTGTACCTATCTCTGAATTGATCCTGCACCACAGTTCCTCCGGACATCTTCTTGATATCCTCTCGTCTCCTCCGTCTATGAGACGGAAAAGAACAGTTCCTTTTTTTCTTTTACTCATGTTCTTTTTCCTCCTGTTTTCTTTTTTATATGGAAAGTATGTTAGATTTTGCCTAAACCAGCATATAGTTTTCCATATAAAAAAGAGCCGCAATCGCGACCCTCTTTTTTATTTTTTCTTTCCCTTGTAGATGTAGTCAGACCATATTTCCATGATGGTATCTGCTATTTTTTCTGCAGAATTGAGAACACTTCTGATATAAGCATCAACAAGCTCATCATCTGCATTGTAAAGTTTAACCTCATGAGCAGGCTCGCCTTCATCCCACACATACTGAACGACTAGAAGCATGCCGTTACCTACTTTATAGGCTTCAAGGTTTTCCATATCATCGCAGCTGTGCTTTGACACGAAATCTTTAGCCATTTCCATGGCCTTTTCCTTCATGACAATCTCCGGATATGCAATATCAACGAAATATGTTGCATCGTCAGCCTCAAGCATCCAGAGGCATACATACTTATTTTCCGGCTCCGTGCGTGACAATTCATTATCATCCGCATCCAGAAGCACTCCTTCTGCATATGGATAATCCTCTTCTGTACCGATAACCAGCCTGATGATTGCCTGCACTCCGTCATGAAATACTACAGTATGCTCAATGGTATCGCCGAATCTGAGCCCATACTTTGTATAAATCCTGCTTCCCGGTGTGTTGAGAAGCTCATTAATATACATAGCCTTCTTTTTTGTCAGCATTACTTTTTCTCTGTATTCTGCTATCATTCCAGTTCCTCCACATTCTAATATTCTTCCGGCAGCAGTGCTGTCACCTTCAAATTGTTTTTGCCATATTCGTCAAGAATCAGCCAGAATCTTACTTTTTCCTCTTTTGTTTCTCCCAGCTCGCAGACAAATGTCTGAAGATAATCAGCCTTGTCCCCGTATTTTTCATGTACAAGATTTACAGCATCCGTAAATACCTTTGTTGCATCATCGCCAAAAGTACTTACAAAACCTACCGTTGCTGCATATGTACCTGCTTTGCAGAAGTCGTAAGTCCCCTCGCACTCCTGTTCATTTAATGTAATTTTCATTTTTGTTCCTCCTTATCCTACTGCATAAATTCGCTGATATGTTCCATGAGACACCAGTTTTCCGCATGGACACTCAGACTGCAGGCATCTTGTTGGGATACCCGCTGCTTCATATACTTTCAGAATGCGCTCAATGTCATCCTGAAACTGGATATATCCGTTTTCGGTGAACCATGCTTTAGATTCCGTGTTTGGATGAGTACCATACCACAACGGAACCCTTAGTCTGTGATAAATTTCCGGCGCAACTTCATCTGCTGACGGCCGGAAATAAAACTCATCATCGAAATAGTCTGTCCACCTATCCTCGCGCCATGCTTGTGCAATGGCATCATCGAGGACATTCAAAAAACCGGTCCATCCACTGCCTATTTTGCACTCAAACCTCTTAAGCATCTCGGTTCCTCCTTTGCTTCCTGTTTCTTAAATCAAAATCTGCTCTCATTTTGTTCCTCCACTTTTCTTATTGTTCTATCGTGTTACCACTTTTAAATTTTCTCCTTTCCTCTTTTTATATGGAGAGTATGATAGATTTTGCATAGTCCACATCAAGCTTTCTATATAAAAAACAGACAGGCTGTGAAACCTGTCTGTAAAAAAATAATAAAAAGAGGCATATTACCCACGGTTGTCTGAACCGCAGATAATATTATGAATATATTTACATCATAAGTATGATATTTTTTTCTAACGTTTTTGGCTGCGAAAAAGCTATTTATCTGCAAGTGCAATCAGCGAGTTTCCACATGTAATACGGTCAGCATCTTCTTCTTTGCTTGGAACAAAGACAATGACATCCCAGCCGTCTTTTACGAGTGGCTGCTCAAACTTCTCGTAGACATCAAAATCCGTAACGATTTCATAGCCTTCGTTTACAGCTTCAACGGTTTCGTGAATCGGTGTGATTTTTACAATACATTTCTCTTTGTCAAAGTATTTATTCATAAGATTGACGTCGAGGTTGCACTTGGAAGTAACTGCAAAATTTAATGTATATTTGCGCTTTTTCGGCATTGGAAGCGTCTTGATTATATCGCTGATTTCCTGCAGAGAAAGTGACTTATTGCGGAACATTTCATTGCGCTTTTCCTCATCGAGCGTATTAATGGAAAACTGCAGGCCAAAGCCATCTTCTCCACCAAATTCAAATCCTGTTTCAACCCATTTATGCAGGAAATCACATAAATTCTTGTTTGATTTCGGCATCATGGTCGATACAACAGGATGATATGTATCGAATGTTGTATCTGCATCCGGCGCTGCAAGCATTTCTGCAATCAGGCGGGCTGATGTGATGACATTGTAGTTAAAGGTCGGTTCACCCATGCGTGCATAATGAACGTTAAGACGCGATCCGTGCCTAATGCCGGAAAGAGCAATGCCGGTTGAAATTTCAGATATAAGCTCCATTGTGCTGACGTTTCCGTGGAACCCAAGTTTTGGGCAGTCGCAGAAGTTGCAGCTCATCGGACAACCTTTCTGGCTGGATACTGTAACAACGAGCTTGTCAGCAATGTCAACAGGCTTGTGCTCTACTTTCTCAATACGTTTTGTGTATCCAAGAAAGTCTGCCTTGATGTTATTTTCTTTCCCATAATCGCCGACATAAAGGTATTCAACGTTCAAGTCCGTATCAGACACGATTTTGCCGGTATGTGTTTCTGTGATTTTTCGCATATGTATATCTCCTTTTTTAAAAATATAAAACAAAAGTCTTCATTCTTTTGTCCTATAATATAAGTATGATATTTTTTTATGCGTTTTTATTGTTTTTTTGACAAAAAGTCATGAATTTAAGCCGCAAAAAAAGAGCCGCAATTTCTGTGGCCCTTCTTTTTTTTCACCATCAATTAGTTTAAAACACATTATCTTCCGCAACATCATCAATAAGTTCAGTTTCTTCGTCATCGTCAATAAGAAAATACTTAACTTCGATGCTGGATTTTGCAATCTGTTCCTCTGAGAAGCTAGGATACCTTCGACGATTCCTCTCTGAAACATCAAGCTTTGCTGTCATAAGCGTAAAGTCTTCAGCCTCTACGATATACGCCGTGTTAATCCATATCGGCTTTCCATCGTGTTGTATCAGCCTTATGATGCTGTTTGGTGGAAGACTGCCGACTCTTCTGACGTATTTGTACCAGCATGAGCTTCCGGCTCCGCCACAGCATGTCATTTCAAGCCTTGTAACTTTCTCATACTCAGGCTCTCCTACCCATTTTGACAGCTTATCCTCATTTACAATTTTTGTTTCTTCTACATATGGAATGTTATTCTTCATTTTGTTTCTCCTTCTTGTGAAATCTAAGCCCCATCTCTGCGCTTGTCGCTGCGATGAAGCCAAGGTTAATAAGTTCAGATGTTTTCTCAAACACTCCAGCCTGCGTCTGCTGACGAAAAAGCATGTCTCCAGGGATTCGGAAATCACTGTCCACTCTCCATTCTGACATTTCATCAGCATCAACATAATGCATGTATTCTTCCGGCATAAGCATCCACTCGCTATACATTTTTGTCTCTGTATCAAATGTAAGCCCTGTGATGTAGTTTGTTTTATCCCTGCAGTATGCCGTGATCAGCATATCCCGGTCTCCTTTCTGTAGAAAGCGATTGTCTCCGCCTTTTCTTTTTCATATGCTTTTCGGTCCGCAAAAGGCTTTAGCGTGATGTCACCTTCGCAATAATCGAAAACAACCATCTGCTCATCTGAATAAGCATAAGCCTGATAGCAGTTAACCATTACAAGGTCGAGTGCACATTTCTCAGCAAACCTATAGCAGTAGTTGTCGATCCAGTGCCCGGCAAGCATGTATTGCCCGTTTCTGTCCGTTTTTTCTTCCATGAAATTTCTGTCTGCAAGTCTTTTTGTATCATCAGACAGATGGTACTTTGACAGGTCTAATGGCAGAATATCATAGCGTTTTTCCGCCTCGTGCGGTCCGTATTTTTGTACAAGTTCAAAATACTTGTTTCTTGTTACCATTTCTTTTTTGCTCATTTCAGTTCCTCCTTAATCTCAAATATAAGTTCCAGCACATAATCGAAACACACCTTTGCCGATGTACACTTAAGCACATTTATCGGTATCCCAAAGCGCTTCCATCTTGTGCTGCTTTCGATTCTTCTGAGCACGTCATCGAAAACTGTCTCTGCGTCTTTTCTGACATTTGCAGCAGCTTCCCCGACACTCAGTTTCTTCCCATTTTCATCAAAGCTCTTAACTGAAATCTCGCATCTTATCCTGTCAAAGGTTTTTGTATCCTTATTTTCAGGATTGCGCTCAAACTTCGGAGCCTTGATTGTTGTAATAGCTTTGGAAGAATATTTTTTCAGTTCGTTGCGACTCATAGCCCTGAACTTTTCATAATCGTCATACAGGTCCATGAATACCTGCTTTGTCCTTATAACTTTCTGTCTTGAAAAAAGCAGGCCTGCAGTGCTTGCCGCATGTGTATGTGCAAGCGAAAGACCGTCGCATACGAGATGAAGTTTTCTTCCCTCATAATCGCAGACAATTCTCTTATCCTGCAGTGCTTTTTCAATAAATGGGTATTCCCATCTGAAGTTATCGCTGCCTTTTTCAGCATCCTTTGATATAACAAATTTCTGCAGGATGTCATCTGCGTCAAAGAAATACCCGGTGATCATGTCTGTATAGCCCATAAACTCATTTTTGTCATCAAACCTGTATATAGTCTTGAAAACCGTACCAATTACATGGTACGGCTCAAAGCTTATGTATTCTTTTTCACAGATACCACCATCAGCACCTGTTTCTCCGCTGATCATTGTCTTATCCCTTTTGGGATAAGACCTTGTTATCTGTTCCGCCGTCAGATTAATCTGTTTCATTTTGTTCCTCCTAATATGTTCTTATCTTTTCCCACTCATTAGTATCTGGGTGGAAAAGGAATACATAGCTGCAGTCCTCTCCCTTGGCTCTGTCTACGCTTTCAAACGTCATGGAGCCATCAGCATTGACCACAATACCCTCGTCGCCCTCAAAGCTTTTTGCACTGTCGTTCGGTGACTCCTTAAGCATATGGCATTTACAGACATCTTTCATATAATAATGTGTGCCCGGCTCCATGCATCTTGCCTTAAAATACTTATAGTCCCGGCCTCTCGGACTGAAAAGATTATTCCACATTCCATAAGAGGCCAGCTTCCTGACATCTTCTTCCGTCTTGAAGTATTTCTTTAATATTGGCGGCAAGTTCATGCTATCATTCCACTGCCATCCTGCTGTTACTGTTCCATCAGCATTAAGTATGCCTACAACTGCTCTTGTGCTCATTTTTGTTCCTCCGCTTTTCTTTACTTATTTTTTGTTTCATGCAACGCTATCTATGCGCTGCATCTTTGTTTCAGACTGTATTCTGTTTTTCTCCTTTCTTCTTTATTTATATAGAAAGTATGATAGATTTTGTGAAAGCCATGCCTTTCCATATAAGTGCGCAAAAAAAGAGCCGTGTTAAACGACTCTTCTTTTTTTATGATTTCAATGCTTTTAAAACTATTTCTGAGAAATACTCTCTCTGCTTTTCCAGAGATCCATATTCCTCCCAGTCGAAGTAATCAGCGTTTTCATCTGTCAGGACTTCCTGAGCCGCAACTGCTTTCAGCCTGCGCGCCAGTTCCCTGACGGTTGGAAATACCTCAGAATCATCATTTGTATAAAACAAATACATGTATCCTCTTGATCCTTTCATGCCGCTCGTATTGCCAATGATGACAGCTCTGAAGCCGGCATCATTTTCGACTGTAATCTCTGGTATATCCAAATCATCGTTCCATATAACGTTATAAAGCTTGTATACTTCGTCCTTTCTCAGTTCTTTGTATGCATTCTTTATTTTCCTTGCTAATTCTGTATAAGTCATATTTTTCTCCAATCTTAAATTATTTCTGTGCTGATAATCTCAATCTTGTATTCCGGATTATTATGCAGAAATTCCGTAATAAGGTCATGCACTGCCTGCTCCTTCGATCATGACACCATCTTTCTGACATTTTCGTGTACTGGTGCATACCTGCCGGTCCTGAATCTGATCTCAACATCCATTTTTGTTCCTCCTTCTTTCTGAAAAGAGCTGCATTATTGCAGCCCTTTTGCCTTAAAATGATTTTTTAAACTTCAATTGTATCTCCGTCCGGGATGTCGGCGCACTGTATTACGTACAACTCAATCTCCCAGTCGTTCTGATTGGTTTCAATATCGCCGATATTTTCTCCGATTCTGAGAAACTTATATCCAAGCCCCTCATCTTTCGTGTCTGACGGATCCTGCAGCTCATTCAGTTTTTTGATAACGTTATTAATGGCTGCGACTTCAGGATAATCCGTATCCCATCTGACCATATCCCACTGGATGATATAATCTCCAGTGCCGTCATTTGTTTTCAGCACCTTGTCAGGTGTCATTTCCGCTTTTTTCCATGCCTCCTTGAACATTTCAAAAGCTTTTTCCTCACATCTTATTGTCACTTCTGAGTAGTATGCCATAATTGTTGTTCCTCCTATTTTTCAACTTAATTATTTTCAATTTCCACAATGTCGAATACTTCCCATTCTACACCTGTGTCGATTGTATTTTCGCAAATATCCTCGTTGCAAAGTCCCAGGTCATCTGCCAGCTCTTTGATTTCTTTTTCCATTTCAGCTTCGCATTCTTCATACGTTCCTTGAAATCTTATTTCAAAATCAACACCATCATATCCATGGTGCCATATGAGAAGATGCGTGCCACAGTCAGCACATATCTGTTTAATCTCTGTGACATAAAAAGAATCACCGTATCGGCCGGTAATCCCGAAACCGGAATCATCCTCCTCTATATCACAGTCTTCATGCCATTCTCTGCATGAAGAGACAGCCTTTTTTGCTGCTTCTTCATACTCCCTGTGAAAACTGAACTGCGCATAAGCGTAATCCTCATCGCTCAGCTCACACAAAAGAAATATTTTGTTCATTCTTCGTTCCTCCTAATTAAAATCAGCCATGACAACCTGTCTGTCACGGACGGCCTTTAAGAATATATCTTCGCTCTCTTTCGATGTGTAGTTACATAGAAAGCTTTTAAGGTCATCACTGCCACGCCTCTCCATGACTTTTTGCTTGAGCCATTTCTTTGGCACGACATACGACATCTCATTCCAGTCTCGCATGTCTTCGTCATCCGCATTCTCTTCCGATATGCACAGCTCTTTTAAGCTTGCATGGGCTCCTGTCTCAAGATAACAGTTATTCTTTATAAATCCCGTAATCTCTTCCTTTGTCCATGACCGGATGAACCAGTCAAAGCCAGAGACATCTTCCCATTCAGTGCCTTCCCAGCACGACTCGCACAGCCCATATGCTGTCATCGGGGATTCGTTGTCATAGATGCGACCACCTTTGCCAAGATGACCCGACCAGCAGCCTTTTGTAGCTTTTAGCTCCTCTGCTTCCTGTTCGCCTATTGAGTATTCACAGATACTGTCATACTCTGCATACAGAAAGATATACTTTTCCAGCCCACTGCTGTAAATGTCTCTTCCTGTTCTTATAAAGTCGAACATCTCTTTTGCAGACTCAAAGCGTATAAGCGCCGTTCCATTGTTTCTTTTTGTTCTAATCATTGAATTTTTCTCCATTTTTCTTTTTTATATGGAGAGTATGTTAGATTTTGCGTAAATCAGCATATGACTTTCTATATAAAAAGCTGCCCGTGCAGCCCTCGCCCATTGTTTCCTGCCTGTCTAATATTCTCAGTCATCTTCTTCCTTATTTCATTATACAAAGACTTTGAAAATAAAGAAATTTGGTCTTGTATTCTACCACACATTTTTTGAGAAAGTTAACAAGTACCAGTTCGACACCGACACATTCTCATGCTAGACAAAAAATACCCCGGTACATTCAAGTACCGGGGCTTATTGTTTCCCGTTAGAATTTTAATTCCGCAAATCTTGCTTTTGCCTCATCTTCTGTAAGAAACCACGAATCTTTGAATTCATTAAGCGCGATAATCTCCTCGTAGCCCGGATCCATACATACCCTGAAACAGAAACAGTCTATATCGTCCGCCTCTGAAATCCCCATGATGATAGCTTCTTCCGTTCCGTAGCTCTTTACAATGTAAACATGGTCGCCTGTCTCGCAGGGCAGTTTGAGGAGTTTTTCCTCTTTCTCCAGCTGCTTGTATTCTTTCAGCTGTTCAAGCCATTCAACAAGTTTTTTGTGGTATCCCCTGCAGCTTTCGCAAGTCCGTTCATCTTCCTTATATGCAGCGCATGGAATGCTGCAGTCTTTTGCCAGCTGCTTCTCTCGCTCAATTGCTTCGTCAAGCATTTTCTCATCTACACATTCTCCTGTCTTTTTCATGGCATCATCCACATTAAAGACAGTCTGTGCCTCTTCGACTGCCTTTATACAGTTTTGTACCGTCTCATACGCTGCCTCGGCCTTTTCTTTCTTGCTTCCTGTCTCATACCCTGTCGGACTTATCTGCAAGGCGTAGTCGTTTAAATGCATTACAACTTTGTCTGCGTCGATTGGTCTCATTGATTTTTCTCCTTCTCTCAATTCCTTTTTCTGTCTTATCGTGCGGACAAGGATTTGAACCTTGCAGCAAAGCTAGGGTTTCCCATTGCAGAAGCTTATTTTTCGTAGGACTCGGACCTCAATACCAGCTTATTATCCGTCTGCTCAGACTCTCCATACCCCTTTTCGGAGAATTACCGCACAAAAAACTTTTTCTGATATAAGTATGATTTTTCAAGTTTTTGTTTATGTCCTTCTATATAAGTCTTACTAAAACACGAGATTCCGACATAACACATTTTTTATATAGAAAACCATTCCCGAAAACTAAATCTGACATACTATATGTGTAAAACAGAGGAAATCTGTTAATACACAACTCCAATTTTCTTTTTAAATATGAGCCGGACGCGAAAGTGTCCGGCTATACGTTTGTCCATTTTACAAAAAAAAAATACCCGCATGGATTTCCACGCGGATATCTTTTTTCAGTATTCAGTTTTCATTGGCCGCAGTAGTCAAACCTGGCTCTGCGGTCGTTTCTTTTTTTTCGGCACATCTAGCTTTCCTGTAGAAAGCGATTGTCTCCGCCTTTTCTTTTTCATATGCCTTCCAGTCTGTAAAAGGCTTTAGTGTGACGTCACCTTCGCAGTAATCGAAAACAACCATCTGCTCATCTGAATAGGCATAGGCCTGATAGCAGTTAACCATTACAAGGTCGAGTGCACATTTCTCAGCGAACCCATAGCAGTAGTTGTCTTTCCAGTACCCGGCAAGCATGTAATGCCCGTTTCTGTCTGTTTTTTCTTCCGCGAACTTCCAATCTGCAAGTCTTTTTGTATCATTAGAAAGATGGTACTCTGACAGGTCAAATGACAGAATATTGCTCTGCAGGATTTTAAGAACTTTTTCTGCGTCTGCCAGATTTGAGAAATCAATTGTATGTACATGTCTGTAGCCATTCGTGTAATAAATGCTGCCGCTCTGAAAAGTCATCTTTATATCTGAGGTTCCTGTTAATTTTCCAGCTACTGACTGGTTCATATTATAACTATATCCGCATCCGCAAAGATTTTCATTATGAGTCTTGAATGAAAGCACGCCCTTCTGGATGTATACTGCATTGTCTGTTATTGCATATTCAGATGACTTTGCTGTCAAAATATAAGAAACAGCGTTGAACAGGTACACCCAAACTGGTATCAGATAGCCCAGCGCCATTCCAATTGCAAGCCCCGCATTTGTATAATTATTCGGATTTGCAAGTGCCGGAATTATATTCTGGTAGCTTAATGCCAACCATGCTGCAACAAATATCAGCAGCGGATTAATAAATGCTCTCAGGACCGCTGCCTTCATATCCTGCTTCCCCATCCACAATATATGCTCATTTTTTATCTGCTCTTTTATGCTCATATTTTCTGTCTCCTTATGATTCCTTTATTATAAGTATGATTTATTTTATGCAAAAAAAATACCCGCATGGTTTTTCCACACGGATATCTTTTTTCAATATTCAGTTTTCATCGGCCGCAGTAGTCAAGTCTGGCTCTACGGTCGTTTCTTTTTTCAGCACGTCTCGTTTTGTCCTTCCTGCTCTTCCACAGTCCATGGCCAACGGCATGCGTATTGTAACGCGGCATTACCGTTGCCTCAAGACCTGACATGATGTTTATTGTTTCAACTTTCTTTTTCATAATTTTTCTCCTCCAATCTTCACAGCAAATCATCGTTTTATAATGATTTACTAATATTACCATTATTCCAAATCGCAATAACAGTTTTTTCAAGCTCTGGCGCTAATAATGGATTTGTACAATATCTTTGTACATATGCTCCACATTTACATTGAGCGACACAATGATCTTGATTATTGAATCTGTTATATATAATTTCAACTTCTGTCTCGCCACAATATTTACATGGATTTAATTTCACTTTATGTTTTTCTGTATGCGACTTCATACAAATTCCTCCATTTTTAAGACCTACTCAACATCCACGACGCTTCCATTTTCATCGTAGACAATTCCTTCGTAGTCTATCATTGCAGAATCGTCGATACCCTCTGCAAGTGCACAGCAGTCCTTCCACGACATTTCATCGAGCTTTTTCTCCGCTGCTTTCACAGCTTCCTTCGGCGAAGCTGCTTCCACCTCGATTTTTCCGCCTTTTTCGTATATTTATTATTTTCCTCCTGTTTTTCTTATTTTTCGTATCTGTTTGTTGCCGCCAGAATCATGTTTGCCACAATTCCAACTGTCTCAACCGCTGTTATAGCCACGGCCAGAGGCAGTTTTAGATCCATAAACATAAACAGCGGCAGTGAAAACAACGGCACCAGCGTAAGAAGTGCGTCGTACATCTTGTACATTTCCGGCAGTTCACGTATGAGCAGGTTTTTTGGTGAAAGCCCGTTATGCTCATTACGCAGCTCTACTGCGAGTCTGCCAGTTTTTGCGGCAATGTATTCTGATAGTTCTTTTTTCTCCTCCGGCGTATCTGCGTTAATGGCGCGTTCGATATCATCGTTAAGACCGGACTCAACCATTTTTTTCGTAACGACCAAATTCGTATAGCTTTCCTGCGCTTTGCGCTTTCTTAAAATTGCTATGATTGAAATAAAGCATATAACGCTTGACGCTGCAGTATACGCAACATTACCTCCCGGAAGTGCAATCTTTCGCATTTCAAACAGGAAATACAGCGGTATAAGTGCTGTTGTAATGCTTAATACGCTGTTCCAGAACATCCACTTTCTGTGGAATTTATTTAACTTTTTACTCATCAGTTTCTCCTTTCATGCTGAGCGGCTCAAGTATATAAAGCCTGTATTTAAGCTCATGGTACGCTGCATCCTCATCGCCCTCTATGATGCGGTAATCCAGTTCTTCATATGCGGTTTCCTCAAAAATCATCTCCGCAAGGTACTGGTATCCTTCTCCGGCATTTTCTGCAGCCTGCTCATAATCCTCAATGCTGCTGTAAAACGTCTTTATGATTTCCACGCAGTCATCTGTGTAACTGCCGTCATCGTTATCAAGCCAGTCCCTGATGTCAATCCTGCCGGATACAATCAGATAGCTGTCCTTGTCAGCCGGACCTATGTAACGCGCCTCTGCAAGCTCATATACATATTCTTCAACCTGCCTTATATACTGCAAATCATCGGTCTGGATCCAGTCTGTGTTAATACATACGCCATTAATCACGGCCCAAAGACTTGTATTGTCCTTTGACGCCTGAGTCATTGCAGTAGCAGCTTTTGATTCATCAAACATGGTGATTTTCTCGTCTGTCACCTTGATACCAATGTCTGTGCCTGGTTCTAACGCAGCAATGAAGGCTCCTATCGAAGCCGTATCACCACGGTCAAATGTCCTGGTATTGTCATCAACCGCCGCATCCATGTCCTCATTATACTTTTCTGTATCAATCACATGGAATTTTTCTATGTCTGATGTTGTTTCAACCTTGAAGGTACCCTTCTGCGTCTCAAGGAAAGTTTCAAGAATCTTCTTTCCTTCCATCTTCTTTAACAGGCATCCTATTCTTCCGTCTTCGTTCATTTTAATTCCTCCATTTTTTAAACCCATCCATTTTGCTTAAGCGATTTAGCAACTGCTTTTTCTGCTTTTGTAAAAAAATGTTTGTAATCTGCTGCTGTGTTAATCGACTGTATATTGTCAATGCAGTCTCCGTGACAGCCGTCCTCCGTCATCTCATACAAATCAAGACAGATACCGTCCCTGTCACAGTTTGCCTTTGTCTCCCACGTTACATCCACGATATAGCGTGTACCGTTGTCCTGCGATACCTGTATGCATCCATACCCGTCAGAATGTTTTTGTTCATTCATCCTTCGCAGGTCTTTCTCCGTGAAGCAGCTCCAGTCAAACTCAAGACCAGCCTTGTTTTGTCCGTAATACTTGTCCTCAAATGCCTTGATTTTCTCAAGCATGTGAGTATCTCCATTAAATGCCGACTTCATGTTTTCAATACAGTCGGTTTTATTACAAGTGATGCGTCCGGACTTGATTTCCAAATCAAACCCACATTTGTCATATGCAACTGTTTGATCCGTGACATGAAATTTTACATCATCAACCTTGTCAACTTTAAACACTCCGTTGTTGAGGTCGAGGTATGCCTGAATCATTTCATAGTTGCTCCTCGTTCCTTTTTCTTTATTCATAGTTTTTGTCATTCCTTTCGCTTCGCTCAAGGCACAAACAAGTTATGAAAAATGTTGTGCCCCTCCACTCTTTGATTTATAATTCTTTCAAGGAATAGCAATACACTACAGAGCACGGAAGGAGGAGTGGCGAATTTATTTCGACCCCGTATAGTTATATGTGCCGTCATCCTTACAAGCACAAACAAGTGGGACATTGAGCCCGGACTCTTATCATTGGTAATAAACCATGTTTATTCAGTCGCAGGATGACAGTCAATGTTGCTATTCCCTTTTTATTAAGGTGGTGATACTTATGATGAAGTTAAAATACTCCATCTGCTGTGGACTTGATGTCCACAAAAATGTTATCGTTGCAACCATCGTAACTACCAATAAAGACGGAATATCTGAATATAAGCAAAAATCCTTTTCAACTATCAATTCGGATATTCAAAAGTTTCACAACTGGCTTATCGAGAATAATTGCTATCATGTTTGTATGGAATCCACCGGAAAGTATTGGATTCCTATTTTTAATTATCTCGAAAATGACATTGATGTCTGCCTTACACATCCGAAGTATGTCAAAGCCATTAAAGGCAAGAAAACGGACAAAAAGGATTCTAAATGGATTGCTGACCTCTACAAATTTGATCTTGTCAGATGTTCCTTTATTCCTCCAAAAGATTTTCGTCAGCTTAGGGAACTTTCCAGATACCGTTTCAAGCTGGTCTGCATGAAGTCTTCCGAGAAGAATCGCATCCAGAACTGTATGACCGTTTCCAATGTCGGCATTGCCAGTGTTCTTTCTGATCCTTTTGGCAAGACAGCAACTGAAATCATCTCTTATCTATTGAAGCATACTGCCGATTCCATGGATGAAAAAGCTGTTCGCAAACTCATAAAAAAAGGGGCTAAATCCAAGTCTGATGAAATCATCGAAGCCATCAAAGGCTACACTATTGAAACAGATCAGGCTAAAAAACTAGAGCTTGCCCGGGGGCATCTGGAATATCTCGATGATATGATTACCCAGACCGAAGTGGAACTCTATGTCCGCATCAAGCCTTATTACGAGTTCGTGGAGTTTGTCAGTACCATGCCCGGCATGACAGAGTTAAGTTCCACGATTGTTCTTGCAGAAACAGGCGTTGATATGGATATTTTTGATGATGCAAAACATTTATGTTCATGGTGTGGGCTTTCGCCTGCTAACAACGAATCCGCTGGAAAGAAAAAGTCCGTCCGAATTGCCAAAGCTGGCGATTACCTGAAACCGATGATGGTTCAATGTGCTCTTGCTGCAATCAAAAGTAAAAAACAGCCTTATTTTGCAATCAAATATGGTCGAATCAAAAAGCGACGTGGGCACAAAAAGGCAATCATTGCCATTGCAAGAATGATGATGGTCTGTATTTACCACATGGTTTCAGAAAAGAAGCCCTTTACCCCTACTGACTATGAGGAATTGATGAACCCTCAGAATCATGTAGAGCGTGTTGTCCTGAATGAGAACAATGTGTTTGCTTACCTTGAAAGCCTTGGTTACGATAGCTCTAAGTTAGTGAAACGCAACGATAACTAACATTTTTTCTGATTTCTATACTTGTAAAAACGGGGTTTTATGAACCCTTATATAAGTGCGCCCCAAAATATACTTTATTTTTCACTCTTGTCCTCCTTTTTTCTTTTTCTACACTGAAAGTATGATAGATTTTGCACAAACCGCTATCTATATGCGTAAAAAAGCCGTGCGATGCGCACGGCCGTATGCTGAATTTGTTTTTGGCTTACCGCTTTCCATATAAGTTTTTGAAAAATGCACTGACAAATTTGCAGGCCGCGTATGTAATACTTGACAAATTTTTTGACAAAATATACAGTACTTGACCAATTTTTTGTCTAGCTTATTTTTATATGGAAAGCCATTCCTCAAAATTATTTCTGACATACTATATGTGTAAAACAGAAACATTTCTGTTAATACACAACTCCAATTTTCTTTTTAAATATGGGCCGGGAGCGAAAGTGTCCGGCCATACGTGTGCAAAAAAAGCCACCGTACTAACTGTTTAGTGCGACAGCTCTTTGATCTTTATATATATTTTCGCTTCTTTTTAAGAATATTTTTTGCTTTTGCTAAAAATACATGTAGCTAAAATCCTGAGACGGTGCTGTCTCCTTTTGTTAATATCTCATATCCCACATCACGAAACTTGTAATTCGAGTTGCCCTCAGTTGAAAGAACAGAATTTTCTTCAGAGTTCTTGTAATAATATTTGATGAAAACTGCCGAATCTCCTATATTGTATGAATTATATAATTCTTTATCCCTTACACCAACCCAGTACTTTTCGTCATCCACGGAAATCAGAAAACAATTGCTTTTTTCTTTGGAGAATCGAATTTCACCGACACTGTTGTCAGCATAGGTGCACTGCTTATCTTCAATTGTACACGAAAGTTCTTCTGTTTTTCCGCTGTATATAAGAAAGTCATGTACAGTTTCGGCCTCTTTTGGAAGAATCTCAAAAGACTTTGAGAAAAATATATAAAATAGCCATGTACCAGCCACAAACAACGCAATTACACAAAAGATTCCAATAATTTTTTGAACCCTGCTCATATAATCCTCCCAGCTCCTAGTCCATATATTTAGTTCCTACAGCACAAGCTTCTTGATTACTTCCTTTGTAAGTTCGCTCCTTACCGACTCATATTCTGTAAATGTTACCTGTGCGCAGCGTTTTGAACATTTCATTTTCTCAGACGCAAACACAAGGCCATTGCTTAGCTTGTCAAGGTTATGCGCATCATTTGTGTCAAGTACATATGTTTTCTTCAAATATTCTCATCCTGTATCAGATGTCTTTCAATTTAAGTATGATTTTTTATTCTGCGATTTTTTTATTTATTTTTTTTGCAAACTGTCAATTTGCCGTAAAAATAAATCATACTAATAATGAAGGGGAAAAGACACAGATGTACTCTTTCCCGATATTTTTCTCTCAATTCTCTTTTGTGAAGCCGGAGAAGTCCATTGTTTCCGGCTATATATACATGAAAGCTGTCAGAATGCAATCTGGCAGCTTTTTTATATGGAAAAGCATAAACAAAAATTAAATCTATCATACTATATGTGTAAGACAGAGGAAATCTGTTAATACACTACTCCAATTTTCTTTTTAAATATGGGCCGGAGGCGAAAGTCTCCGGCCATACGTGTTTTTAAGCGCCGATTTCCATTTCAGTTGTTTTTGTTTTCTGCACCATATTTTTTCCAAACTGCGCAGTCTTTGTCGTCTCAGCAATTTTTCTCATTGCTCCGGTATCAATCTGCGTATCAGAAAAAATCTCAGCATCTGTCTTTGCCGTAAGTTCATCTGCTATGCTCACTGCGTTCATCCCGGTACATCCGTTAAACGCACCAATTCCGATTTTTTCTATATTATCTGTAATATACAGTCCCCCAATATCACTATCCTCAAATGCAAATGGCTTGATTTCTGAAGCTGTATTATTAGTGACGCAAATCCCTGGTGATGTCATTATTACATCATTAAGATCTTTTGTCGGATCAATTCCATGCTGCATAAACATGCTTACATCATCATAAAGCTTCTTGTAATCTTTAAGCGGAAACGGCCCTTCATTTAAGTGTGTGAAATCCGCATTCTCAACCCACTTCTCATACTGTGAATCTGAGAAATGCATGTACTTGAATGTGTTTTCTGCAAGCTCCGGCATCTTTTCTTCAAGAATTGGTTTGACGTTTTCCTCGAGCCACTGCTTATTGCACAGTATGCCCCGCTCTTCATATATCTTTGCGGCAGCTACATAAATAGCATGGTCTTCATCCTTGAATATCGCTGCTCTGTCTGGTCCTATTTTATCTCTTACATACTTATCATAGACGACATCCTGCTTTAAGTGGTCGTCAATACCCTTATACATATTCGGGTTATCCGCTTTAAGCGCCTGATTATGTTCCCTGTAGCTTTCTATATGAGTTTTCTGACCAAGAGGGCCTTTTTCAATATCATCAGCAAGCCTTGAATGATTTTCCATCCACGCTTTTGTCTCATCAGCAGATACATTCATGTGATTAGGAAATTCCATGTATGAAATCTGTCCGTTTTTCGGGTTTTCCTCAAAATGGCTTAACTCCCTATCTTTTGTATACGCTCTTACAGCATCAGGGAACACAACTGCTGCAATATACTCTTTTTCATCTGTGTCATGGCCATTCATTACTGAAACCATAACGTGCTGCATACTTAACATATCTTTTTCTTCCTTTCTGTTTCTGGTATTTGCTTTAAGTATGTTAGAAACTTTTTTATACAAAAACCAGGATCTGCAGTTTTCTGCCCTTAAGCACGCTGCACACTTTTAAATTTTTCCCAAATCTTCAAGTATTATCTGATACGACTGCGGTGCAACCTGCTGCATTTTTCCAGCATCCATATAGTACGCGTCTAAACATGATGCATAATATTCCATAACATTGCTGACATCACTTCGATTAAGCCCAAAAGCACTTTTTAATGCTGCTTTTTCAGACATGTATATATTGTAAAAATCTCCCCTGTCAGAAGTTCCGGTAATAACAAAATCCATGTAATGACCAAATTCATGGACAACAGCAACATCCACAGCATGATCAGTGTTTGCAAAATACATTGTATTCGTTTCTGTTGTTGTTCCTGCGCATACACCTTTCGCTCCGTCAAAAAGGAATTGTCCTATATCCCTGTTTGTTACGATAATTTTCCAGCCATTATTTCTAAAAGAATTTATAAGCCCATCCGGAATTATTGAAAGTTTATCATTTAAAGCATTAAGTCTGCTTACAGGAACTGTTCCCTCAGCATGAATGATGTCATTAAAGTCTGCGTCAGTAATAGCGCTTTGTGAAGAAGGTGCATCAGACTGCTTTTCTTCTTTTACAGCAGGTTTTGGTACTGGAGCTTCATCTGATAAGTATTTTCCTGATACATATGCATTTTCCCCACGGTCTGTTTTAAACCATCCGGTTTCGTTACACTGCGCTGTAATGTGAACTTTTTCTCCATTACCGAGAACACCTGTCACATCTCCGCCTGCGTCAGGCTTATTTCTTATATTAAGAGAAACTGTAGCATACTTATCCGCATTTACATCAGTATATGTATATACTGATTCCTGCGGTGTCTGAATAGTCGCCGCATCTGTGTCTCGCAACGACTCGTTAGTGCCTGTGTCAAACTTTGTTTTTTCAAGTCCCGAAGTATCCCGCTTGTAATTAATGTTCTTTTTGAAGTCATAATTAAAGCATATCTTTTCTTTTACAATTTTTTCTTCCTGTGTTGCATGCACGGGCATTTTTGCAGCTGACGATGTAAATACACTTATTACTGCAATTGTGGCGAAAAACATCACTTGCCCTGCCGTTTTTATTCTTTGCAAAATATCATCTCCCGTTTGTAAAATCTTTGTATTCGGTAGCATGAATCACCAACTCCCATGCGGTGCATAGCTCCTATGGAAGTGGTATCTGGGTGGCAGCGGAGCACTTGCGTCTTTCGAACTTAAAAAATAAGCTGTCCGCCACCTGCCGGGGCCGTTCACGCGGCCGCTATCCCTTTTACAGGAATGCTTAGTGGATTCAGTTCGTGGAATCCTGACACTTCAGGTGATGCTAAGAATGAAAAATCAGTTATGCCATTCCATGCATCGGGTATGGCCTTGCGCATGATATTTGCAGCGCCGTTGCCGTCGGTATTGATGATCATACCGTTAGAGCAGCGGTAAAGGCTGCGGGTTATGTGTAACACGCATCAGTTTCTCAAGGTGACAGTATGAAATGACTCTTTTTACCTTAATGGAGGGATAAGTCTGCTGTAAAAGATCTACTTCCGCAAAGACTTATTTCTCATTGTCAGCGCGAGAACCTTTATCCCAGCCTGTGAAAATCTGCCTGATACGAAAGAGCGCAGCATTATACAACAGCTTTGCTTTCTGGCATAAGTATGATTTTTTATGTTTACGTTTGTGGGCTTCCATATAAGAATGTGTGGCCATTCATCCACGCCTATGCAGGTGTTATAGACGTGGTGTTTTGGCCGATATCATAAAAAAAGAGCCGCCATTAATGACGGACTCCTTTTTACTACAAAGCTTTTTTAATTTTCGTGTTGCTTTTCTGATACAGAACAATTTCGTTTTTGTCCTGATCATACTCAAAGAAACACTTATTTCCATCTCCATCAATAAAAGAAACGCAGTCTTTTTCAATGGAATGAAAACTGTGGGCACCTGGGCAGGCTTCTTTTACGCGGTTTTTTAGCGCCGAGTAACCTGCTGATGACATTATCATCGCAGCTCCTGCCAGAATGACAAAGAATACTGCCATATATGCGGCAGCAGCTTTTATCTTTCTGTCGTATTTGCCCTCCTTTGGACCCTTTCTCTGTGCTACCACAATAATTAAACAAATGAGAAGCGCTGCAAGCGCAACCATTGTGACCGCATCAGCGGTCTGATAAAAAAACTTTATGTTCATATTCGTTTCCTCCGTTTTTCTTTTATTTTTTCATATAGAAAGTATGATAGTTTTTTAAAAAATGACTTTTGCACGCAAAAACCGGAGCTTGTCACTCCGGTTTCTTTTCAGACTTCCTCTGCCTTCGCCCTGTAATCATAAGCGATGTCCGCCGCCAGTCTCTTATTTTGGATTACCATTGCTTTTTCCCTGTTATCTCCAAAATACATCTGGTGGTCAGTACTTGAACAGCAGAGGTACTGTCCGTTCTTTGTAACAATATATTTCCCATTCATACAAAATCTCCTTTCCTTCTTAATAAGCTATCATAAGTATGTTTTATTTTTTTAAAGCAAAATATATTTAAAATAAGGGTATAGCTTTAAACTATACCCTTAATCTGTGTTTCTTTATTCTTTTGTCAGTGTGAGCCCAATGTTAAAGCTTCCCTGCCAGCATCCTGCTGATAATCCGTTAGTGGTGGTTATACTATATACACAAACTTTGTTTGAAGATGTAATAATATTATTACCACTTTTTGAAGTTATCGCTGCTGTTACATCAGCTTTACCTGTCTGCTTATATAGAAAACTATTTGGAACTGATATTTTTATGTTACCAGCCTTAAAGTCATCGCACTTAACACGGAACTGTGATGTTCCAGCATGGTTTGCGATAAGTATCTGAGGTATTTTAACGCTTACAGAATTGTATGACCACTGTGCATAAATAGTTACATTTGCTGAAACTGTATAGGCAGTTCCTGCTTTGTAAACAGTTCCGCTTCCGTTTGCAGATGTATTCCATGAACTGAAATTATATCCGCTTCGTGAAGGCTTTGAGCCTGTTACCGTTATTGACGGATTTGCGATGTTACTGCCGCTTTCCTTTTTGGCGTAGTACTTTGTTCCTGACTGTGCTGCCGGTGCCCCTTGACCGCCGTTTGCGTTATATGAAATGCTTACATTCTTTTTGTATACGGCGTACAGGCTGTTTACGCCTGTCTCAAGAGGTTTTCTTAAAGAAGATGAACCGCTGACACCTGAATCGCATGACCACCATGCAAATGCTGCTCCATCATAAGCTGCAGGAGCAGGTGCTGACGCACTTAATGAGTTTGAATAAGCGCTTCCGTTACTTAACATGCGTCTTGTGACAGATGTACTTGTATCATTGGTGCCATTATAATAGTAAAACTTTAACGGCTCTGTGTATACTGCATAGTATTTTGTGTATGCCGTTGTCGGTGTTACTGTTGAGACACTATTTGTATCCTTTGATACGCCTACATAATTTTGCGCTGATGCACCGCCGTGGCTTGCTGTTACCGCAGACGGAATGGCAATATTGCTGTTTACAACAGTTCCTGTATATCCAAGGTATTGTGTGGCTGATGCTGCAGCACTTCCCTGTGCGCCATTTGCATATGTGTAATTATCAGCAGCAAGCGTGCAGTAATAAAATGTGGCTGTCACATTCTTTGAATATGAAGCGTAATACGTCACATTTGCTGAGATTGTAACACTTGCTGAAGCTGCAGCATTTATTGAAGCGTTTGCAGCTGAGCTTGTACTCCATCCGCGGAATGTATATCCTGACGGTGTCCCTGAAGCTGTGGGTACCTTTACTGCAACAGATGTTGCTGAATCAGTAATCTTGCCTGTTACTGTTACAGTCTGGTTATTGTAATACTTGAACGTTGCTGTTACAGTCTTTTCAAAGTGTGCGGTATAAGTTCTGTTTCCTGTTGAGCCCTTTGATACTGTGACTGTTTTTGTCAGTCCTGAAAGTCCTGTACCAGTCCAGCCTGTAAATGTATAACCAGACTTTGATGGCGTCGGCAATGTAAAGTTTGCTGATTCTACATTATAGCTCGTTGGCTGACCGCTTATCGAACCACCATTTAAGGTGTAACCTATAGTGTATGCATTTATACTCCAGTTAGCGGTATAACTCTTATTCCCGGTACTGCCTTTTACAATAGTGACACTTTTCTGCGCCGTAGTGCCATTGCTGCCGGTCCAACCGGTAAATGTATAACCGGACTTTGATGGTGTTGGCAGTGTGAAATTTGCTGTCTCGATGTTGTAGCTTGTTTTCTGGCCACTTAATGAACCTCCGTTTAAGTTATAACTTATAGAATAATTCGTTGGTGTCCAGTGTGCATAATACACATCTTCTGTTATTAGATTTACATTTAATAATTCTTTTCCGTCCTGTGTAAAAAAGCCCATAAATGTGTAAAAGCTTTTTGTAGGGTAGCTATAGCCCATGCCGTCATTGAAACTACCAAGATTATTGCAAATATTCATCCTGCTCCAATATTTAGCATTACAAAAAATCGCATCGTTTACACCAACATGTATAGTTATAGTTCCCGTACCACCATTTGCATCAAACTTAACATCTTTTTTATACGGCTTTAATACCATACTTTGTAAATTATTTTCTACAATTTGAGAGCCCGTATAAACATATTCTGGTCCACGTACAATATACTTTCCATAATCATAAGCCTCTGCCGGAAATGCATTTTTTTTATTTCCGTCACATAGTAAATCAGCAGTGGTATCTGTAAAAATATTATTACATGATTTTAGAGATTCTGTGCTAAATTTGTCTCTTAAATTAATGATTTTTAAATTGCTACATTTGCGGAACATGTTACTCATATCCGTAACCTTACTTGTATCAAGACTACTTACATCAAGAATTGTAAGTTTTAAACAGCAATAGAACATATAGCTCATATTTGTAACCTTACTTGTATTAAATTTGCTTAAATCAAGACTTGTAAGCTTTAAACAGTAATTGAACATGCCACTCATATCCGTAACATTGCTTGTATTAAACTTACTCAAATCAAGACTTGTGAGGTTTGAGCAGGCAGCGAACATGCGATTCATATTCGTAACATTGCTTGTATTAAAACTGCTTAAATTAAGACTTGTGAGGTTTGAGCAGCTGTCGAACATGCCACTCATATTCGTAACATTGCTTGTATTAAGATTGCTTAAATTAAGGTTTGTGAGTTTTGGACAGTTGCTGAACATGTCGCTCATATTTCTAACATTGCTTGTGTCAATTTTACTTACATCAACATTTGCGAGGTTACGACAACTTTCAAACCAATATGACATACTCGTTATGCCACCTACAGAACAACTTATATTATCTGATGTTACCTTAACAATAGAAGTATTTTTTTGAAGCCAAGGAACCTGATAAGGAGCTGAGTATGAACTGGCAACTTGGTATGTATCAACAACACTTCCTTTTGCCGGATCTGCGGTCTCTCCATACTGAAAATGCAGTTCACCCGTATTATAAAGAATTGCATATATACTAGGTACTATGCTTACTGCTAATGACCGAGTGTCTGAGCTGTTGGTATAGCCTCCGGCTGCAATATAATAAGTTTTTCCGGCTTCGCATCTATAAGTAAGCTTAAATTGTCCGTTTCCGGCACTATCGTCATCAGATGTTAAAGAACTCATATTTCTGTCATATAATCGTCCATATGTATCAAATGAGTATGGTACTACAGAACTGATATAGTAGACGCTAGTAAAACTTGGAATAAATTTAACAAGTCTTGCATAATTTGGCTTATCTGAACTGTAGCGATCATATTCACCACTTTTACTTGAGACCATCATATAGTCAGTCTGGCCAGTATGTGTCATTATGGCGCTTTGTCCGTTCGACGTTGCCATAACTTCATTATCATGATTACTTTCATCATCTTCAGTCTGTACATTCTGAGCCTGTGCGTCCTCCGTATCTTCCTGTTCGATTGCATCAGGCGGACGCCCAGAATTATCAGCATATGTGGCATCTGGCATCATTGAAAACAGTATGCCGATTATCAGCATAATACTGAAAAGCCTTCTGCTTAGAGTTCTGTTCCCCGCTTTCATGAACACTTTCTTCATGTTAATCTCTCCTTTCATAAAACTTCAGTGTAAGTATGATTTTTTTTTGCAAAAAATTAAGAACAAAAAAGAACCTGCAAAAAATGCAGGTTCTTAATAAATATCAGAGCTTAAGCTCTTTTGTCCTTTTTGATAACAGCTGTCGTAACAGCCACTGCTCCAGCAATCATAATGTATACATACATCATAATATCTGTTGTATCTCCTGTAACGGGAGTCTTCTCTTCGGTAGAGTCTGCGCTGTTGTTATTATCTGTTTTGACAGTATCATCCATTTTTGTCTCAACATCCTGTGGTGTAACAACATTTACAGTCTCAGGCTTTGTTTCCGGTGTAATTTCTGGTTTTACCTCAGGCTTTACTTCCGGTTTGTTGTCAGGTACTACAGGTTCCTTCTTTGAATTGTCAATGGTTCTTCTTGAAAGCTCTGCTCCGCATCTTGCGCAGTAGATAACTTCATCATATTTATCACCATCTTTATTTTCAATAACTGGTTCGCTATATTCGTGTCCGAGAGCTTCTGTAGTTTCATGTGTACTGTTTAAAAGCTTATTGCAATCCGTGCAGTATACATTGACATCATAACTTCCACCCTTTGTGCATGTGGCATCTATCTTATTTTCAACAACTGGTTTTCCCACTGTATGCTCATGCTTGAGTTTATCAAGAATTATGTGTTTTCTTGAAATTTCAGACTTGCCACATCCGTTGTGTTCTCTTGTGCAGTATACAACAATGTCGTAACCGCCTTCTTTTTCTGTTGTGGGGTCAACCTTGTTCTCAATAACAGGTTCGCCTGCTTCATGTCCAAGAGCATCAACTGATTTCCACTCTTCGTTTACTACGTCACCGCAGTTTACGCATTCATCATACTCACGGTATTTTCCATCTTTGACACATGTTGGTGCGCTATAACTGTCTGTCTGATGAACATAGTTATGTCCAGACGCCTTGATTACGTCTTTCTTTGTGTGTGAAGCATCATTTTTACATGTATAGAGAGTGTATCCATCTTTTGTGCATGTGGCAGCAACGTTCTTGGTGAACTCGTAATTGTGTCCGAGTGCCGGAATATCCTTTGTCACGCTGCTTAATACTTTGCCGCAGTCTGTGCATGATACCGTAACTTTGACACTTCCCTTGTCCTCGCATGTAGCAGCTTTTACTACTTCAATGACAGGTTCACCCGCTGTATGCTCATGCTTAAGCTTGTCCATAACAACATGCTTTCTTGAAAGCTCCTTATGTCCGCATCCGTGCTCATCACGTTCGCAGTATACAACAATGTCGTAACCACCCTCTTTTTTGGTTGTAGGGTCAACCTTGTTCTCAATAACAGGCTCGCTTGCAATGTGTCCAAGGGCTGCAACTTTTACGGTGTTTCTGCTGATAACGTCATTACATATTGTGCATCTTACAACTTCATCACAACTTCCACCTGCTGTACATGTAGGATCCACATTGTTCTCAACTGTTATTTCTCTTGCTGTATGTCCTGTTGCGGGAATTTCAATATCCTTTGTGTCAAGCACTTTATTACAGTCTGTACAGTATGTTACTGACTTATAAAGACCTTTTTCTGTACATGTTGGCTCTTTGATCTTCTCAATTCTTGTTGCCTGATGTAGATGTCCTGTTGCAGGAACTGTTACATGTGTGCTTGAAAGTTTTGAATGGTTACATCCATCCTCGTCTCTCTCGCAGTATATTACTTCATCATAACTACCCTCTGTTTCGCATGCATGGTTTACAACATTTTCCTTAACATTGAAAAATCATAGCTGCAGTCACAGTCTGCAAATATCACGTATTCTCCCTTGCACTGTGATATTCCATATTTAAGTGCCGCTCCATATCCTTTCTTTTCACACCTGACAACCCTTGCATTGAGTTTTTCTGCCAGATAAACAGAATTGTCGGTACTGCCGTTATCAGCTATCACTATTTCGCCATCAATGTTATTTGCCGCGAGATACCTCTGCGCTTTTCTTATACACTCTTCAATTGTTTCTGCCTCATTAAGGCATGGCATTAATATTGATATTCTCATACAATAAGTATGTTAGTTTTTTGCTGATTTTTTGGTTGCTTTTTTGCCAAGACATAAAAAACCAGACCGGATTTCTCCAGTCTGGCTTTAGCGATGGCATCAAAGATTACTCTTCAATATCAGTCTTTTTTCTTCTTGATACTACTGTTGCACATACAGCCGCAATACGCTCGAACCCTCGTATTATACGTATAATAGATTTTTTGTTTTTCAGTCTTCCATATGAGTCTCAATTCATACAGAAAACTTTGCAGATTTTCTCACTGCGTCCATATTGTCCATGTCAGCCACATTAACCATGTTGTCTGCACCGGGTATATCGCCCATTGCCTCTCATACAGGCATAAGCCAAAAGAGCTCCTAAAGTAGATACAAACAAATACAGCAGAAATATTCCTCGCTGCATTCTTTGTGTATTTCTTTTTATACACATTTTTTATTTACCCCGCTGTGCTTTATATGTACCTTGTGTATCTGTTTATATCCACATTTTTCTCGATTTTTGTATAGCTTTATATACACATTTTTGTTTCATCTTATATAGAAGCCATCGGTGCCTTTAAATCCATCGTTTTCTGTTTGTGTATTTCTTATTGTCCACAATGCACAAAAAACGTGTAGTGGATATTATACACATTTCCACTACACGTCTTTTTATATCGTTGCCTCTACGCTTTTTGGCTGTTTTTTTCTTGTATATATATACAGTACACATCTTAATAAAAACGTGTACTACATATATTACACGACTTGTATCCGCTTTCCTTAAAGCTCTATTTCCTCTTCAGACGATGCGGTTTTCTTCCTTGAATGTCTGGCCTTCTTTGAGACATCCTTTTCATTCTGGACATCCTTCTTTTCAATACCTTCTGATGCCTGCACTTCCCTCAGCCTCTCAACCAGGGCATGAAGGTCATCCTTTGTCATCTCAACTCCTCTCGGCGAACCGGCAATTCCTTCCCTTCCGCCTGCTTCAGGTCCCCAGACACTTCTGACAATCTCCATCGCATTGTACTGTCTGCCTCCGTCCTCAAAGCCAAGCGTAATCGCTTTTGTCTTTTCGTTATATGTCACAGTTGCAGGTATTAGTGCATCCTGCTTCGGCGAATAGTATGAAGCTGCACAGAATACTCCGTTTGAATCAAACACTCTCATGTTCTTATCCTCGTATATCAGCTGCTCTTCAACTGCGGCTTCCCTTGCCTGTGCCCATTCCTTTCCATCTGCTATAAGCATGTCATGTTCAGGGGCGTCAATATCCAAAATGTCACTTATCACTCCATATGCATCTTCAACCTGCTTTGTCACATCTGCAGTTTCGCTGTAACGCTCCCCGGCATGATTGTAGTTATAAGCATAATACGCATTGAGTTTATCCTTAATATCCTTATCAAGCTCATGGATATGATGCACGCCTTTTACATCAATCATTTCAGCTGCTTCCCAGAATCTGTCATCTTCCGGCTTTCTTCCCTGCAAAGCGTATATTCCGCCAAGGGTATCAAGATCAATATGCGATACAACAACAGTAGCAAATGGTGGAAGCTCAGGAACATCCGGTGTATTACATGGTGCAGGATTACCTGAGCGCGGGCCATGATGGGCAAGAGTTACCATTGTTCCCTCCAAACATTCATCGCCATATTCAGCTTCGACAGTTGCCTCAGCGTTTATGTTTTTAGCCATATCATATGACGGTGCAAGGATAACTCTCTGGTCTTCACGTATAGCCTTAGAAAGGTCTCCATTTTTACCAATAACCTTGTATGAGTAAGAATAATTTTGCTGGTTCTGATAATCGTTTAGCTGTTTTTCCTTTATTAAATCTATGGCTTCTGTTTCTGTACGACAGATAAAAGCATCTGTTTCTGAGTAATAATTTTCAAAAGCTTTAGGCGCTGTCCTATAAACTATTACTCCTGTTGAATCTTTCTTAACCTCATTTAACATTGCATTGCTCATCTCTTCCGGAGACATTCCTGAATTAATAATATCATTTATTTTATCTGTTGATATACCATTACGAAGTCCATTCATCGCTGCATATATTTGATTTGCGCTAAGCTCCGGTTTTGCATACATACCGACCTGTTCCATTGAAAGACCATTTATAAATCCACGTCTAATTTCAAACATCTGATTAAAATCAAACTCTGGTTTTGCATATGTACCAACCTGCTCAATTGAAAGTTTGTATTCATCTAATCCGTTTTCAATTTCCCACATTTGATTTGGATCAAATTCTGGTTTTGCATATGCTTTAACCTGTTCCATTGAAAGCTTATTTCTAAAGCCGTCTTCAATTGATTTCATCTGGTCAGGATTAAATTCTGGCTTTGCATATACATTGACCTGCTCAGCCGAAAGCCCAGCGCTATATCCTTCCCCAATTCTATACATTTGAATTTCATTGAATTTCGGGTTTGCATATGAACTAACCTGTTCAATTGACAGGCCTATCTCAAGTCCGCCTTTGAGTACTTCCATCTGATTACTGTTAAATTCCGGTTTTGCATATACACTAACCTGCTCCATTGAGAGACCGTTCTCAAATCCGTTTCTGATTACACCCATCTGATAGCTATCAAACTCCGGTTTTGCGTATACACTGACCTGCTCCATTGAAAAGCCATTTCCATTTTCAAATCCCATTCTTATTTTACGCATCTGATCACAACTAAGCTCAGGCTTTGCATATACACTAACCTGCTCCATCGAAAGGCCATTCTTAAATCCTCTGCAAATTTGATTCATCTGATAGTCATAAAATTCTGGTTTTGCATACATATTAATCTGTTCAATTGAGAGGCCCTTTTTAAATCCACTTTCAATTTCACTCATCTGAACACAAGTAAACTCTGGTTTTGCGTATACACTGACTTGTTCTATCGAAAGACCTTCATTAAACCCGCATCTAATTTCACGCATCTGGTATTCATTAAACTCCGGCTTTGCATACACACCGACCTGTTCTACTGAAAGGCCACTCTCAAATCCTGTGCGAATTTGCTCCATCTGAAATCCGTCAAATTCCGGTTTTGCGTATACACTGACTTGTTCTATCGAAAGACCATTTATAATAAATCCATTTATAAATCCACTTATGATTACACTCATCTGATGGCTATCAAACTCCGGCTTTGCATATACACTGATCTGCTCCATTGACAGACCATTTTTTAAACCGTTTTTAATTTCCTCTTTCTGAAAATAATCAAATTCCGGCTTTGCGTACATGCTAATCTGCTCCATTGAAAAGCCTTTTTCAAGTCCGTCTCTGATTTCATGCATCTGATCACTGTCAAACTCTGGCTTTGCATACATGCTTACCTGCTCTTCTGAAAGACCATTTATAAAACCACATGCGATTTCACGCATTTGAATATCATTGAATTCCGGTTTTGCATATACACCGACCAGCTTCATCGAAAGACCGTTTTCAAATCCAATTCTTACCGCGCACATTTGAGTCGCGTGAAACTCCGGCTTTGCGCATACATTGACCTGTTCTAACGAAAGTCCATTTATAAAGCCATACCTAATTTCTCGCATCTGCTCACTGCTAAACTCCGGTCTTGCGTACACACTGACCTGTTCCATCGAAATCTCATTTATATCAAATCCCATGCTTATTTCCATCATTTGATTACTGTCAAACTCCGGTTTTGCATACATACCAACCTGCTTCATCGAAAAACCCCTTCCTAATCCTATTTCGATGATGGACATCTGATTATCATCAAACTCCGGCTTTGCATATACACTTACCTGCTCCATTGAAAGGCCGTTCTTAAATCCGTTTTTGATTACACTCATCTGATGGCTATCAAACTCCGGTTTTGCATACACACTTACCTGCTCTATTGACAGACCATTTTTTAAACCGTTTTTAATTTCCTCTTTCTGAAAAGAATTAAATTCCGGCTTTGCGTACATGCTAACCTGCTCGGCTGAAAATCCTTCTTCAAATCCATCTTTGATTTCGTGGATTAAATCTTCACTAAGTTCTGGTTTTGCAAACATATTGATTTTTTCGATTGAATAATCTCTGTTGAGTGCAATTCCAATTTCTTCCACCTGCACATCGCTGAACTCTGGATTTATATACGGATTAATCTGTTCCATTGAAAGACCTCTCTGAAGTCCATTTTTAATCACTTCCATTCGATGATTGTCGATTTCAGGTTTTGCATATAAGTTAACCTGTTCCATTGAGAGATTGTTGATAAATCCAGATATAATAACGTTCATCTGTCCAGTATTAAATTCTGGCTTTGCGTATACAGCAATCTGCTCCGTCGAAAGGCCATATTCAAGTCCATCTCTAATTTCCCACATTTGAACATTGTCAAGCTCTGGTTTTGCACACATAATAACCTGCTCGATTGAAAGTCCACTTCTTAATGCGTCTTTGAGTACTTTCATCTGACTACTGCTAAATTCCGGTTTTGCATATACACTAACCTGCTCCATTGACAGACCATTTTTAAATCCGTTTACAATTACAGCCATCTGTTTTATATCAAATTCTGGCTTTGCATATACACTGATCTGTTCCATTGAAAGACCTTTTTTGAACCCGTCTCTGATTTCCCGCATTTGATTTTGATCAAATTCCGGCTTTGCATACACGCTGACCTGCTCTTCTGAAAGTTCGTTTTCGAAGCCATTCTTAATCTCATTCATCTGATCTTCAGTAAAGTCTTTATATTTCTCTTTCTGTTCTGGTGTGAATTTGTTCATTTATTGCCCTCCTTAAAAGATTCCGCCACACGACTGCCGTGCGGTCTATCATAAGTATGTTAGAAAGAAAAATATCCAAAAGCATGTTTATATGGAAAGCTATCCGCCAGCGCAAAATCTGACATACTTTCCATATAAGAAGAAAATAGGAGGATATACATGTTTAATTTATTTAAGAAAAGATCAGAAAAACCGGTGCTTCTCGCAGGAAAAATGATGTCAAGGGATGACATTATTGCGTTTCTCAAGACTTCTCCTAAAAAGTTTCTCGAATTCGAGGAGTTCTACAAAACAGAGATACTGCCACACGATGTGCCGTCAGATGCAGACACATTTCTTTTAAATGCAAAGCAGGCAGCGGCTTTTGGCAGAAAACCTGTTTCAGACGCTGACCTGTCAGAACTTGAAGACCGCATAGTATCAGAGCTTTATGCGCTTACAGAAATCAACGTGTACAGCGGGCATGGTCTGGTAAATATGACAAAGAAGGCTGACGGCATTACACCCGACTGCAGCCCCGTTACGCTTCACGAGGTTATGGCGGTACCTGAAATTGTCCGGCCTGACCTTACCGGAAGACTCATGCACCGCTATGTTAATGGCAGTTCTGGAGAGGCATCGCTTGCACTTCTTTTAAAAATCAAAGCGACAAAGGATAAAAACCTTAAAAGGCAGATGTATCATTGCTTCAGACAGGGACTTGAGATTGCCGATGTCGATGCCCTGCAGTATGCCATTATTAACACAAACGCAAATTCAATAGGGCACTGGCTTCCGGCGCTTGCCACAGCAAATGCAGACAAAGATTTTTTCAAAATCCCAAAGACCACTTATGTGAAGCTGCCAGTTACAATGCTTGAGCTCACGAAAACCGATTATATGTCTCTGACCCAGACTACAAAAAATATTGTGGACAAATGGGCCATGCGCGCATTTTCTCTTGATGAGTCAAAGGATTATTTCGTAAAGAATGGCGTATATTCAAACAAGTTCGACTTCAGAAACTGCCATGTATGCGGTGAAAAGGAAGTGAAAGAGCTTGGAGAGTACCTGCTCTTCATCCACTTTGCAGCCTGCCAGATGGCTTCGCCACTTAACTGCCCATGCATATACGGACCCGGCACAACGACTGAATGGGTGGTACGTGAGTTTATCCCTGACAAGGAAAACTGTCCTGTTATTTACAAGGGCCTGCCTCTTCACACTGAATACCGGGTATTCATTGACTGCGACACTGACCGCATTCTTGGAATCCACCCATACTGGGATCCGGAAGTAATGGAGAAGCGCTTCGATGAGCACAGGGATGACCATGACGAACATGATGCTATTGCATACAGGGCTTATGAAAACACGCTCATGGAAAAATACGAGAAGAACAAAGACCTTGTGAGCGGAAAAACAGCTGAGCTTCTGCCCGACCTTAATCTTAAGGGGCAGTGGTCTCTTGACGTGCTGCAGAATGGTGACGACTTCTGGCTTATCGACATGGCACTTGCCGAACAGTCTGCCGGATACCTAAAAACCGTAAAGCTGGCTGACAGGAGACCCTCAAAGGAAAACTGGATTCCTGAAATTTAGACACCAAAAAAAGAGACCGTGACTGGTCTCTTTTTCGTATACCTTTTTGTTTTTCCGTATGCGAATACAACACTGCCCTAGTCTCTCCAGTCCTGCCTTCCCTTTAAAACTTCCCGTGTATAATTCTTTATTTCTTTAAGTGTAAAATTGTCTATTGCCATCTGTCTCAACAGTCTTCTGTTTTTTCCTGATATTCCTTTTACTCCCGCATCTTTTAGAAATTTTATCAGTTCCTCTTTCCAAAGCAGCTCCAGCAGCGACTCTGCTTCTACGTTCTTATTTTCTTTAGCTGCGCGTCTCATTTTGATTTTGCAGCCGCTGTCATCTTTATATACAACATACACACCCCAGTAGTCTGGAATATATTTTTCGATATCATCCTTAAACTTTTCTCCTACTACTATTGAAATCGCATCGAATGTTTTATCGTAACACTTTTGCTGCAGCGCAAGGCGTTTTAAAGTATCCGCATCGCTCTTGATTTCATATCCGCACAATCTGTCGTTTGCAACTGCTACATCAACTCTTGCATCTCCATCGCATACAGCCAGCTCCTCTATAACCCTGTAATCACAGGTGTTGGCTCTATTCAATTCGTTAATTAATACTGCACGCATATCATTATCTTTCAACATGTCAGAATCTCCTTAAGTATTTTACCATCGTCTTTTTCAAAAAGAATATCAGAAATAATTTCATGTTTCTAACGTAGCATATAACGGCGGTGCTGCTCTTCATGGCTTCGCATGCGGTATGTCTCTCCGTTCTTCTGCGCATCTGAGACGGCAAATCCCATTTCGGCATATACCCTGTCCTGCACGCTGCGCAGTATTCTGTATGCTTCGTCCGCATCGGCAAGGTTTTTCATGAATGTAAAATCATCGTCATATCCTCCCTGCCAGCATTTTTTCTTCGTAACCAGCTCGATCTGCTTTGTCTGGCAGATGCCTGAAAACGCTGTCTCAGCCAGGTTTATATATATGATTTTTTTCATTTCAATTTTTGTTGTTTTAAGACATTTTATATAGACACCCCTATCAGTAATGATGTATTTCGTCAGCAACGCCTCAGTGGCAAAACCTAAAAACACCATCACATATATCGCAGCAGGCGCCAGATACAGACACAGCATGAACACTGAAAATTCTGCATCCACTCCTTTTTCAAGATTTTCCCATGTTTCAGCCAGATTATTTCTGTTCACGAGCAGCCATACAGCTGCAGCTAACAGGAAAAAGTTTATAATTGCACTCATAAGAGCGGCTTTCATATTCTGTCTTCCTGTCCACAATATTTTTTCTCCATTCATCTGCATTTTCTCCTATACATTTCTAACAATTCCAAACACCACCAGTATCGTTACTACCACATACAGCAAGGTATTTTCCGTCCTGCTCCACACGCACCTTTTGTCAAAAACCCAGCATACATACATCTTTCCGATGAAATATCCGATAACCGGTTGAAGCAGATACAATGCCGGATTAGCAGCATATGCCTGCGCAAAATCAAGCTGCAGCTCTGCTACAAGCATATGTGTTATCCCGCATCCAGGGCATTTAAACTCAGTCAGCGTCCTGAACATGCATGGAACGGCAATCGAGTAGGAGGCGGTGACTAACCGCCGTCCTCTCACACCACCGTGCGTACCGTTCGGTACACGGCGGTTTCAATAGTTGACGTGCACAGACTGATAAGC
>ERZ1034691.146-NODE-146-length-54526-cov-30.675901_pt1 | contig 54526 bp, 44 predicted proteins | sample MGYA00520638_ERZ1034691 | MGnify/ENA primary metagenome ERZ1034691 (study PRJEB33766, sample SAMN09781763) | gut metagenome | biome: gut microbiome | host: Homo sapiens | place: Madagascar | study: EMG produced TPA metagenomics assembly of the PRJNA485056 data... | reverse complement strand
GAGGGTGCCAACGCAGGGTCTCGTGAGCAGATAGGGCGGTTTTGTGCACGGGAGGGTGCCAACGCAGGGTCTCGTGAGCAGATAGGGTGGTTTTGCGTACGGGACAAGGACACAGAGAAGAAGAGATGACAAAGGGACTGACCAGAGATTATGGCCAGTCCCTTTGAGGATTCGCTATTTTAAGACCAGGTCCCTAAACTAGAACGAGTAGCAGATTCCAAGTCCGAAGTTGAAGATGCCCTTGCTTCTGACACCGCCGTCGCCGAACATAAGACGAGGACGCACGTCGATGAAAAGCTGGAGCGGGATGTTGAAGGTGTACTCCAGGCCAAGGTTGCCGACGATGCCGGCATAGACAACATTGTCCTTGTCATCATTGTCCCAAACGGCAAGGGATACGCCAGGACCACCATAGAAGCCCCATTTGCCTCTTGTCCAGTCCGGCTGGGCAATCATGAAATTGTAGACACCGTCAACATGGAAATTGCTTGAGTTGTAGCCGTCATCAAGGCCAAGGTCGAACTCAAGGAAGTCCGCGCTGTTCAAGTAATTCTGATAAGTGATGTCAACACCCCAACCGATGCGCACACCAAGAGCCTTTGGCTGGGCGCTTGCCGCAACCGCGAAACCAAAGACAGCGGCAAGGATCAAAATTGTTCTTTTCATAATAACAAATCTTAAAAGTATCTACAGATTAAGTAATCCAAAAAATCTATTAATCTGCAAAAACTATACTAAACCAGAGAATCCCATGAACGCCATGGCGAGGATACCGGCAGTGACAAGGGCTATCGGAATGCCTTTGAACGGCTTAGGGACTTCATTCAAATCGAGGTGCTCACGAAGACCGGCGAACAGGATGAGGGCCATGCCGTAGCCGACCGCATTGGCGAAGGCATAGACCACCGACTCGCCGAGGTTCAGCATGTGGGCGGGGCCGCCGAACGCGAACTCCTTGGAAACCACGTTGAGAGCCACACCGAGAACGGCGCAGTTCGTGGTGATCAGAGGGAGGAATATTCCGAGAGCCTGATAGAGGGACGGGCTGATCTTCTTCAGCACGATCTCCACCATCTGCACAAGGGCGGCGATCACAAGGATGAAGGCTATGGTCTGCAGGAACTGGAGACCGAACGCCACCAGAAGGTACTGGTTGATGAGGTAAGTCACCAAAGTCGCCAGGGTGATCACGAAGCACACGGCTCCGGCCATGCCGGTGGCAGTGGAGATCTTGTTGGAGACACCCAGGAACGGACATGTGCCCAGGAACTGGGCAAGCATGATGTTATTGACGAAGATCGCCGAGATTATTATGAGGAAATATTCCATGATTTAGTTCTTTTTAGCGATTTTGTTGAACAGAACCATAAGGTAGCCCAAAGCGAGGAACGCTCCCGGAGCCATCACGAACACGAGGATGCCGTCACCGGTGATGAACCTGTAGCCGAAGACCGAGCCGCTGCCCAGGATCTCGCGGACGATTCCCAGAATCGTCAGGGAGAGGGTGAAGCCCAAGCCTATTCCAAATCCGTCAAGGGCGGAGTCCAGGATGCCGTTCTTGCTTGCGAAAGCCTCGGCGCGTCCGAGGACGATGCAGTTCACGACGATGAGCGGGATGAACAGGCCCAGAGTGGTGTACATCGCCGGTGTGTAGGCCTGCATGGCGAACTGGAGGATCGTCACGAAAGTGGCGATGACCACGATATAGACAGGAATATGCACCTTGTCCGGAACCACCGGGGCGATCGCCGAGATGGCGATGTTCGAAAGCACGAGGACAAAGAGGGTGGCGAGACCCATACTCAGACCGTTGATGGCCGAGGTAGTGGTCGCCAGCGTAGGACACATACCAAGAAGCAGGACAAATGTAGGGTTCTCCTTGAAGAAGCCCTTGGTGAAAATGTTCAGTTTATTGCTGCTCATAGTCTATTCTCCTTTGATTGAATTAAATGCCTTGACCGCGTTGTCCACAGCCTGTGAGTAGGCCCTGGAAGTGATGGTGGAAGCCGTGATGGCATCCACATCTCCCCCGTCCTTCTTGACTGTCAACGACTTGGACGAAGGATCGAAGCCCTTGAACTGGTTCATGAACTTCTCGTCAGTGTTGCACTTGGCACCAAGGCCCGGGGTCTCGTTGTGAGACAGGACCGAAGTGTTGTAGACCACACCGTCGGCGGTGATGCCGACCATCAGGACGAGCGGTCCGCCGAAGCCCACGGTGGTTGACCTCACGGCGTAGGCCACAGGAGCGCCGTCTACGGTGCTGACGTAATATTCAGAAGCCTGGCCGCCGACTTCTACCGGCTTTGCGTCGGAGAGCTCGCCCCCTTCCGGAAGCACGGCTCCGATGGAGGCCTTGAGGATGTCCGCGTTGGCCTTCTCGATCGGTTCGGCTGTCAGAGCGTACATTCCGCCAAGAAGCGCCGAGCAGACCAGACACACGACTGTCAGGCAGACAGCCATTGTGGTGAGATTGGATTTTACTGCCATAGCCTATGCCCTCCCGTATTTTTTCTGATGGAACCACTTGTTAAGAAGCGGAACCACAGAGTTCATGATAAGAATAGCGAAGCTCACTCCTTCTGGATAGGATCCGAAGTACCTGATCATCAAAGTGATGAAACCGATGCCCACACCGAAGATGATTCCGCCCTTGGTACTCATCGGAGAGGTCACATAGTCGGTTGCCATGAAACAGGAACCGAGAAGGAGACCACCGGTGAGAAGGTTGAAAAGCGGCCCGGTGAAGTGGGTGGGGTCGGCCATCCAGAAGACGGTGGAGACCAGAGCCACGGTTCCAAGGATCGAAAGTGTGATCCACGGCTTGATGACCTTGCGGACAAGCAGATAGACGAAACCGATGAGGATCGCGATGGCGCTCGCCTCACCTGCCGAACCGCCGATGTTGGCGAAGAGCATCTGAGAGGCCGAGAAGCCGTTCTGCGCGATCAGATCGGCGGCGGACGCTCCCTTCATGAGGCCTTCATTGATGACTCCCAGAGGAGTGGCTCCTGAAACCGCGTCAGCGCCGAAAAGTCCTCCCGGGATCGTCCAGTCGGTCATGTAGGTAGGGAATGAGATGAGCAGGAACACACGGCCGACAAGAGCCGGGTTGAACACATTCTGTCCAAGGCCTCCGAATGTCATCTTCGCTACTCCGATGGCGACCACCGCGCCGATGAACACTACCCACCAAGGAGTCGAGGCGGGAAGGTTGAGCGCCAGTAGGATGCCCGTAACGGCGGCTGACCAGTCGCCCACGGTGGACGGAGCCTTGAGCAAATATTTAGTTATCAAATACTCCAGCGCCACGCAGGAGATGACACTGACAGCCAGCACCAGCAGTTCGGCAAGGCCGTAGAACACGACCGAGACCGCGACAGCAGGGATCAAGGCGATCACGACATCCCTCATCAAGACCGGAGTTGTGGTCTTGGAATGAAGGTGCGGAGACGGTGAAACCAACAATCTATCCATATTCTTAAACAGTTTTTGCTTTTGCGGCTTCGGCGGCGGCCTTGGCGGCAGCGGCGCGAGCCTTCATTATTCCCATTACCTGGCCTCTTGCCAGACTGATGACATCCAGAAGCGGGATGTAGGAAGGGCAGGTGTAGAGGCAACATCCACACTGGATGCAGTCCTGAACGGCGTTCGCCTCAAGCTCGTCGGTGTTGCCGGCCTTGGCGAGACGATAGAGCAGGAACGGCTCCAGTCCCATAGGGCAGGCGTCGGCGCATTTACCGCAGCGGATGCAGTTGCCTTCCGGATGCCTCTTGGTCTGCTCGGCGGTGAGGAAGAGCAAGGCTCCCGTTCCCTTCAGGGTAGCCGCGTCGAGGTTGGCGACAGCCTTACCCATCATAGGGCCGCCGCTGATGATCTTGGCGGCGCTTTCCGGAACCCCTCCGAGGTAATCGACGATGTAGCGCAGCGGAGTGCCGACCCTGACAAGCAGATTGGCCTGCTTAGGGAAGCATTCGCCGGTGACGGTCACGGAGTTGTCAATCAAAGGCTTGTTCTTCTGAACGGCATCATAGACCGCCAGAGCCGTGGCCACATTCTGGACGACGGCGCCCACGTCGATAGGCAGGCCGCCGGACTTCACCTGACGGTGCATCACAGCGTCAATCAGCTGCTTCTCGCCACCCTCGGGGTATTTCTTCATCAGAGAAAGCACCTCGATCCCGTCGTACTTGGAAGACTTTCCCTTCAATTCCGAAAGTACTTTCTGAATATGCTCTATCGCCTCCGGCTTGTTGTCCTCGATGGCTATCGTGGCGTTCGCCACGCCGAGAGCCTGCTTGATGAGGGCTGTGCCGACAACGACCTGCTCACCCTTCTCCAGAAGCGTGCGGAAATCGGACGTGAGGTAAGGCTCGCACTCGCAGCCGTTGATTATCAGCATCTCGCACTTCTTTCCAGGAGGCGGGGTCAGTTTCACGTGGGTCGGGAAGGTCGCTCCGCCGAGTCCGACGACTCCGCCGAGACGGATCTTCTCGATGATGGCCTTGCCGTCCTCAGGAATGTCTGTCACAAGGGTCTCTGAGCGGTCGATGCTCTCAAGCCACTCGTCCCCCTCCACAGCGATCTCCACATAGGTCTGTGTGTTGCCGGCGAGATCCTTGCGCGGGCCGATCGACTTCACGGTTCCGGAAACGGAAGAGTGGATGAATGCCGAAACGAATCCGCCCGGCTCGGCGATCGGCTGGCCGACCTTAACCTTGTCGCCCACTGCCACTACCGGCTTGGCCGGAGCCCCGATGTGCTGGGCAAGGGAAATGTACACGGCCTGGGGCAGCGGAAGCGCCTCGATGGCGCAGCCGCGGGAGATCTTGGCGTCATTAGGATGCACGCCACCGATTGAGAATGTTCTTCTAGCCATTGTTCTGTTCCTCCTTCTTTACTGTGGCGGCAGCCGCGGCGGCCTCCCTCGCTTTCTTCTGACGTTCCTGGACACGGGCCTTGACGGCATCCTTGTCCAGTGGCTTAGGGAAGTTCACCCCGATGATCGCTCCGGTAGGACACATCGCCTCGCACTCGCGGCAGAGCTTGCACTTCGCGAAGTCGATGTAGGCCACATTGTTCTCTACGGTGATGGCGTCATGCGTGCAGGTCTTCGCGCAGATTCCGCACCCGATGCAACCGACCGAGCAGGCCTTCTTGACCGCCGGCCCCTTGTCCTTGTTGACACACGAGACAAAGATCCTCATTCCACGCGGACCCTTCGCCCTCAACTCGATGATGGACTTAGGGCAAGCCTTGACACAGGCTCCGCAGGCGGTGCACTTCTCCTGATCCACGACCGGAAGACCTGTCTGGGGATCCATCGACAGCGCGCCGAACTGGCAGGCGGCCACACAGTCTCCGCAGCCAAGGCAGCCGAAAGAGCAGCCGGTGTCGCCGGCGTAGAGAGCGGCCTTTACCTTGCAGGAAGCCGAGCCGTCATATTCATTGGTCCTCGGCCTGGCGGCGCAGGTTCCGGCGCAGCGCACAACCGCCACCATAGGAGCCTTTTCCTTGACCTCGTAGCCAAGGATGGCGGCCACCTTCTTCATTGTCTCGTTGCCTCCGACAGGGCAATAGTTGTTGTCCAGATTCGGAGCCTTCACCGCAGCCTCCGCGAAAGCGTGGCAGCCGGCGAAACCACAACCACCGCAGTTAGCGCCTGGCATGACCTTCTCCACCTCCTCGATGCGCGGATCCTCCTCAACCTTGAACCGCTGCGCGACAATGTAGAGGGCCAGCGCCAGCAGGAGGCCAAGCCCCGTGATGACTGCGACGGTCCAGATGATTATTGTTGTCATAAAGCCAAATAAAAAAATTACTTTCTAACATAAAACACATACCCCTCCGCCAGGCTGTCCCTGCGGAAATAGAGTATGAGGTAATATAGCGCGACTCCCCCGATCGAGGCAAGTCCACAGACAAGCTCGCCGAGTCCAATCGACGACAAAGTTAACACTAAAATCAGTAATATCACCAAAGGAATCACATAAGAAAGCAAGACTGCCTTGAGTCCCATCTTCCTCGCAAGGCAAACCTCGACTTCCTGGCCTACTGAATATGTCTGTTCTCCATAGACGGGGACATCCACAATCTTGTTCTTTGACTCAGAGGCTCCGCAAAGCCCTGCGGCGTGGCAGGCCGAGCAAGCCGACTCGGACACTATCCGGACAGAGATCCTGTCTTGCCCTACAGAAATGACCGTTCCTTTGTGTGAGACCTCCCCCGTAGCCATATTCCTTAAAATCAACTCATTCAACGATTGAAGAGAAAGGATTCCTGAGTTCTGAATAGGAGCGCAGGCGACCTTGCACCTTGCCTATCTTAAGAGGAGCCGTGAACCAGACTGGAATCCTGTTCTCGTCGTCCGAGAACCAGCCGTAGAGATCCGACTCTCCCGAAAAGACCTCACCTGACACCACCTCGAAGCTCAACTTCAGGCAGCGGATCGACCCGATCCCGTCGATGTACTTGTTCTCCTTGCCCAAATACCGGAAATGGAGGGTGTACACATCATCATCGACGGCAAACGTCATCGGATAGTCCTTTCCTTCCTCAAGTTTCTCCGTGTCGATGTTCCGCAGCACATAGTACATCAGCGGAATGTCGTAGGTGCATTTGTCCAGCGGCAGGGTCGCCGAGAAATCCCCCTTTCTGGAATTGTTCAACGATGCGGAGATCTTCTCGTCACCGGGCGTGTGGTCGTACATGTAGAGGTTCGTGCAGGTGTATTTCCCCTCCTTGGCGAACCTCGTGAACTTCATCGGCTTAAGGCCGTCCCTCGTGAACCAGGAGTCCAGATCCTCCTTGACACGGAAGAACTTCTCGTAGAATTTCTGAGTCTTGCCGGTCAGGGACGCATGGAAGACTTTCCTGCCGTTAAGGATGGTGGTGTCCACCTTTAGGGTCGCCTGCGCCACGTCGGCGTTGATCAGCCCCCATTTAAAATGGACAGTGAACACCAGTTTCTCCCCTCCCTTGAAAGCCAGATTCTCCTCCTTAAGATTCTTCACAGGAATACATTTTCCCTCGTCGCCGGCAAAGACCGGAACGGAAGAGATGATGAATATGGCGGCAAGGATGCCGAAGAGTCTTGTCGTGTCCATCAGAAATCAGTGTTATTGGCAAAATCATTGTTCATGGCGGACTCCATGCCGCCCATCTCCTCCGCCCTCGCGGTCAGGGAATCCCCCGGCTCCACGAAACGTACCTGCTCCGCCTTGAAGAGCATGTCGATGTCACACACCTCGCCGTTACGATGCTTGGCGATGATGATCTGTGTGGTTTCCTTCCCGTCAGGAGTTTCTCCAAGTCCCACGTAGTCAGGACGATGAATGAATATCACCATGTCGGCATCCTGCTCGATTGATCCGGACTCACGGAGGTCGCTCAACTGAGGCTTTCCGCTGCCTCCGGTTCGTTTCACAGCGTCACGGGACAGCTGCGAGAGCGCGATGATCGGGACATTGAGTTCCTTGGCTGTGGCCTTGAGCGTCCTGGAGATCGCAGCGACCTCCTGCTCACGGATTCCGCGAAGCTCGACCGGCCCCTGCATCAACTGGAGGTAATCAACGATCACAAGTCTGACATCCTTGGATTTCACAAGCCTCTTGACCTTCGTGCGGAACTCCATCAAAGGGATGCTCGGAGTGTCATCGATGTACAAAGGAGCCTTCGACAGCGAGGCCAGCCGGGTCTCCAGCTGCTGCCAGTCCCACGCCTCCAGTTTCGTACCGCCCTTCAGTTTGTCAGCCGACAGACCGGACTCGGTCGTCATGAGCCTCATTACCAGCTGAAGCGCCGACATCTCCAAAGAGAACACAGCCACCGGCATGTGATAGTCCACAGCCGCGTTTCTGGCCAAATTGAGCGCGAAAGCCGTCTTACCGACGGAAGGTCTCGCCGCCAGAATAATGAGGTCGGATTTCTGCCAGCCCCTCGTGACACGGTCAAGCGAAAGGAAACCGGACGGAATACCGCTCAGGCCGTCGGCATTCTGATTCTTCTCGATCTCCTTCATGGCGTCGTTGATCACGGCCCCCACGTCCTTGACATCGTTCTTCACGCTGTTCTGGATGGCTCCATAGATCTTTGACTGCGCCTCGTCGATCAGAAGATCAACATTGATGGCGTCATCGTAGGAATCCTTGAGTATCTCGTACGACGCTGTGATCAGCTCCCTCTGGATACTCTTCTGCTTCAGTATCCTGACGTAGTACTCGATGTGGGCCGCGGCTCCGACTTTCTCGGACAGACCGGCAAGCGCCACAGGGCCTCCCACAGCCTCAAGATTACCTTTGGCCCGGAGCTTGGTGCTGACCGTGACTATGTCCACCGACACATGCTCGTTGACAAGCTCGTTCATGGCCTCGAAAATCATTCTGTGACGAGGGTCATAGAAACAAGAGACAGTAAGCTCCTCAAGCGCCGTGTCAACGGATGAGGGCTCAATCAGCATGGCGCCAAGGACAGCCTCTTCGACTTCAAGAGCTTGAGGCGGTTTGTTTCCCATCTCAAGCCCAAGAGTGTCCAAATCAACTGGCCTCGCCTTCTTTCTGGATGTTTTTCCGGGCTGGTCAGGCATATTCCTAAATGTTGGGTAGCGGTCTATTCAAAGTCAGGATTGACGATGATCCTGCCGCAATGCTCACAAATGATGAGTTTCTTGTTGGAAGCGATGTCCACGAGACGCTGAGGAGTGATCGTGTTGAAGCAGCCTCCGCAGGAGTCCCCGTTGTAGACCGAAACCACCGCGAGATGATTGTGCACGCTGGCTCTGATACGATCATAGGCGCTCATTGTCCTCGGGTCGATCTTCTTGGCGCAATCCTCTCTGACTGAGCGGAGTTTCTTCTCCTCCTTGGATGTGGACTCCACGATTGTGGCAAGTTCCTCCCTTTTGGCCTTGAGGTCATCGTTCCTGACGGCGATGTAGTCCTTGAGAGATTCGATGTCGTCCCTCTTCTCGGCGATGGCCGCCTTGGTGTCGTTTATGTTCTTCTGAGCGATCTGACGGAGAAGTCCCTGATTCTCTATCTCCTTGTTGATGGAATCATACTCGCGGCTGTTGGAGATGTCATTCAGCTGCTGCTGATACTTCTCGATCTGGACATCACAATCGACAATGCTCTGCCTGTTCTCGGCTATTGTCTGATTGTAAGCCTCGATAACAGCCGTGTCCTGAGCCTGACGGGCCTTAAGATCCGTTATCTCGTTCTCAAGAGCCTCAACCTCCGACGGGAGTTCTCCGCGCATCTGCATGATCTTGTCAATCGCGGAATCCGCCTCCTGAAGAGCGTAGAGTGTCTTAAGCTTTTCCTCGACGCTGATTTCAGAGTCAGCGAAATTCTTCTGGAGGGAAACGAATGTCTCCCTCTGGTCTATCGGTGTCTCGACTTTCTTGATTTTTTTAGTTGCCATATAGCTATCTGACTAATAATAATATACCGGATTACTTGTCTCCAGCCTTGAGCTGGTAGAGATTGCAAAGTTAGGAAATTTTTTCCTTAACAGAGAAAATAATATATCCACAATCTCCACTTCCCCCTCGAAATGGCCTATATCCATGACCATAAAATCCTTAGTGGTGAAGAAGTGGTGGTAGGATATGTCTCCGCAGAGATAGGCCTGGGCGCCCGCCTCACGGGCTTTTTCGATCAGGGAGCCGCCGGAGCCGCCGCACATGGCGACCCTGGACACCGGCTCCTGAGGAAGATGCGAGCAACGGATCATCCTGAGACCGAACCTTGACTTGACATATTCAATGAAACTTCCGCCGTCCATCGGCTGCGGAAGGTTGCCGACCGCGCCGAGGCCAAAGCCGCCCGGCTCCTCGTCCAAGACCCGTACATCCTTGAGCCCCAGCCTTTCCGCCATCGCGCCGCTGACTCCCCCAAGCACCTTGTCGGCGCTCGTGTGGGCCGCATAGACAGCAATGCCCGCCGAGACGGCCTTCATCACCGCCAGCCCGACAGGATCGTCAGGGGAAATCTTTTTCAGTCCCGAGAAAATCAGCGGGTGATGGGTGATGATCATGTCCGCGCCAAGGCTGACCGCCTCGTCCACCAGATCCGCCGTGCAGTCAAACCCAAGGAGAACTCCGTGGACCTCCTGTGCCTCGGATCCGATGACTATACCGCTGTTGTCCCAGCTCTCCTGGATGGAAAGCGGGGCAAACGACTCTATAACGGAAGCTATGTCCTTGACTGTCATGCCTATAAAGATTTTTTAACCTCAACCAGCTGGCGGCGTATCTCCTTCAGGCTGTCCAAAGCCTTCACGCGCCCTTCGACAGCCTTCCTGTCAGCGGCGATCTTCTTCGCGGCCCCTTCCAAAGTCAGTCCCTGCTCCTTCACGAGCAGATGGATCTGCTTGAGGCACTCAAGATCCTCCTCCGTGAAAAGGCGGTTCCCCTTCGCGTTCCTCTTAGGCTTGATGTACTTCGGGAAAGAGTTGGACCAGAAGCGCACCAAAGACGTGCTCTCCCCCAGAATGTCGGCGGCCTCGCCGATTGTATAGTATAACTTTTCCATATTCCTGAATAATTTTATTAATCCATTGACTGACCAGTGTTCACGGACATGAAAAGCATTCTCATGTACTCGTCCGGACTCACGGATGCAAAAAGATAGTTCAGAGGATCCATCAGCAGCGTGTCCTTCTGGATCTCGTAGTGAAGATGCGGGGCGAACGAGTTGCCTGACATCCCGACCTGGCCGATCCTCTGTCCTCTTGTCACCTTCTGTCCTTTCAGGACGCGGGTGTTCTCCAAGTGGGCATAGCGGGTGAGATAACCATTGCCGTGGTCGATCTCGACCACGTTCCCAAGACCCTTGGACGAATGGGTAACCCTGTTCACAACGCCATCTGCCGCGGCGGCGACCGGTTCTCCCTGCTGCGAGATCAGATCCAGGCCGCCGTGGAAAGCCGTGACCTTGTAGAAAGGATTGATCTTGTCCCCGACGGAAGCCCCTGTCCTTGCATAGGAGAAGTTCTCCAGAGGATTCGTCATCGGAGGAAGAACCACCGACTTGTCCGAAATCCTTTCCATTATCCTTTGGAAATTGGCCTCGACCCGTTCGGAGATCCGGGACAGCGTGTCAAGCCTCTCTTTTGAATATCTCACAATCAGATCGTCCGGTATCGAATCCACCCGGGACAGCAGTCCGTCGGAATAGATGTTGCCCAGATCCGGAGCGTCAGAGTTGAAAAGGTTGCGGTAGATCTCGTTGTCCTTCACCATAAGGCCTTCCAGCACATCATCGACCAATGCCTCCCTCGCCTCCAGATCCTTGTACATCTGACGGTACATCTGATTCTCCCTCTTGAGCTTACGCTCCGAGTCCGTGCTTATCACAAACGAGAAGACCACATAGTAGACGACAGCCAGGGACGCTGTCACCAGAAAGTACACGGCAGCCTTGCCCAGAATCGACCACACCGAATGCGTGACCTTTCGGAACTCCATCCGAACCTTGTCAAACTCGTACCTCTCCTTCATCGGCCAACCTCCTCATCATCTGTGTCTGACACTGAAACTATGCCTCATCGACGACGGCATCCCGCTCTCGCTCTCCCTCATCCTCAACATGTCAGAATATTCCTGAACAGACATCGACATGTCAAGATAGTTGGCGGGATTCACCTTGCGGCCCTTGTAGACCACCTCGTAGTGCAGGTGAGGGCCGCTTGAGCGTCCGGACTTGCCGCTTTCACCGATGCAGTCCCCTCTCTTGACCTTCATTCCCTCGATCACCTTGACGGAGTTAAGATGGGCGTAGATGGTCTCGTAGCCGAAGCCGTGCTTGATGGTGATCGAGTTGCCGTAGCCGAAGAACTCGAACTTGACAGACTCCACCACGCCGTCACCCGTCGCATAGACAGGATTGCCGATCTTCATCGCGAAATCCAGACCTGTGTGCATCCTGGACGCTCCGGTGAAAGGATCGGTCCTGTAGCCGAAAGGACTGGACATCTTGTACCTGGACGGATCCGGCACGATGGGCGGGATCGCCGGGATGCAGGAGGCCATGTCACCGGCTGTCTTGGAGACAGCGGCCACCTCGTCGAAAGACTTGCTCTGGACATAGACCTTCCTGGTCAGCCTGTCGATCCTCAAGGCGGTGTTCTTAAGCCTGTCGTCCGACTCAAGGCCGTCAAGGAAAGAGTACCTGTCCACCCCGCCGATGCCGGCGTTCCTCACGCCCGCGGGAATCTCGTTCATTCCGAATATGGATCTGTAGATGTCGTCATCCCTCACCCTCAACGCCTCGATGCTTTCCTCGCAGCGGTCAAGTTTGGTGTTCATCAGATCCATCCTGGCGTCCCAGCGGGCCCTCTCAGCCTTGAGAAAGGCCGTCTTCGGCAGGTCATAGCCAAGAACGGAAGTAAAGAGCCAGATGTAGAGGACCGCCATCGCCACACTACCGGCGAACAGCAGCAACCCCTTGAAGACTTTCGACTTCAAGGAAACCTCCTTCATCTCATATAATAAGGTCTCCGGATTAAGAATATACTTCCCCATAGTCTACAAATATACCCTTTTTTGCGATATATCCCGAAAAATGTTATAATTTTGCCAATTCCGTGCCTTTCTGAAAAAGTTTTTCTTGCCGGCACGGGAGAATATTCATGAATTAATTGATTTTTAGATATGTACACCGCTAAAGAGATTCGACAGCAATTTTTGGACTTCTTCGCATCGAAGGGACACACGATCGTGCCTTCCGCCCCTATGGTGATAAAGAATGACCCGACGCTGATGTTCACCAACGCCGGCATGAACCAGTTCAAGGACATATTCCTCGGCAACACAACTCCCAAGATGAAAAGAGCCACGGACTCACAGAAATGCCTCAGAGTCAGCGGAAAACACAACGACCTTGAAGCAGTGGGACACGATGGCAGGCATCACACGATGTTCGAGATGCTCGGCAACTGGAGCTTCGGAGACTACTTCAAGGCCGAGGCCATCAGCTGGGCATGGGAACTGCTGACCGACGTCTACAAGATCGACAAGTCAAAACTCTACGCCACCGTGTTCGAAGGCTCGTCCGAGGACGGTACTGCCCTCGACGACGAGGCCAGGCAGGCCTGGCTGAAGCTCATGCCTGAGGATCACATCATCCTCGGCAACAAGCACGACAACTTCTGGGAGATGGGCGACACAGGCCCTTGCGGTCCTTGCAGCGAGATCCACATCGACCTGCGCACGGACGAGGAGATCGCCAGGATCCCCGGAAAGGAACTCGTCAACACCGACAACGACCAGGTGATCGAGATCTGGAACCTCGTGTTCATGCAGTACAACCGCAAGGCCGACGGATCCCTTGAGCCGCTCCCGGCCAAGAACATCGACACCGGAATGGGCTTTGAAAGGCTCTGTATGGTGCTGCAGGGCAAGACCAGCAACTACGACACGGACGTGTTCTCCGGAATGATAGGCAAGATCGAGGAGTTCTCCGGCCACAAATACCATGAGAACGGAAAGACAGAGGTCGCCATGCGTGTCATCGCCGACCACATCAGGGCGATAGCCTTCTCCATCGCCGACGGACAGCTGCCGTCCAACGTGAAGGCCGGCTACGTGATCAGAAGGATCCTGCGCCGCGCCGTCCGCTACGGCTACACGTTCCTTGGATTCGACGAGCCGTTCCTCTGCGCGCTGATCCCTCAGCTTGTCTCCGACATGGGAGAGGCCTATCCGGAGCTGGGCAGGCAGCAGAAACTCATCGAAAGCGTCATCCGCGAGGAGGAGATGTCATTCCTCAGGACTCTTGACAGAGGAATAAGGCTGATGGACGACTACGTCGCCAAGAACGCCTCGACCAAGACCATCCCTGGAGAGGACGCATTCGTACTCTACGACACCTACGGATTCCCGATCGACCTGACCGAGCTGATCGCCTCGGAGAAGGGTTACACCGTGGACATGGAAGGCTTCGCCAAGGAACTCCAGAAGCAGAAGGACAGGGCGCGCAACGCAACCGCCAACGAGTTCGGCGACTGGGTCGTGTTCCACGAGGGCGAGGAAGAGGCCTTTCTGGGCTACGACAATCTGGAGCTTGAAGGTGTGAAGCTCCTCAAGCAGCGCACAGTCAAGCAGAAGAACAAGACCATGTTCCAGCTCGTCTTCGACCGCACGCCGTTCTACGCCGAAATGGGAGGCCAGGTCGGCGACACCGGAGTCATCGTCTCGGAGAGCGGCGAGCAGATCAGGATACTCAACACCGTCAAGGAGAACAACCTGACAATCCACATCGCCGAAAGGATCCCTGCCGACAGCACGCAGACATTCACACTTAAGGTTGACGCAAGCCGCAGGCTCAGGATCACGGCCAACCACACGGCTACCCACCTTCTGGACTACGCCCTCAGGGAGACGCTCGGAACCCACATCGAGCAGAAAGGCTCGTTCGTCGGCCCGGACTATTTCCGTTTCGACTTCTCACACTTCGCCAAGGTTACCGACGAGGAACTCAGGAAGGTCGAGCACAGGGTCAACGAGCTGATCCGCGCGGACTACCCTCTCCAGGAGAAGAGAGACGCGACGATGGAAGAGGCGAACGCCATGGGAGCCATCGCCCTGTTCGGCGAGAAGTACGGCGACAGGGTGCGCGTGGTCAGGTTCGGCGACTCCGTGGAACTCTGTGGCGGCACGCACGCCGCGTCGACCGGACGCATCGGATTCTTCAAGATCGTCTCCGAATCGGCGATCGCCGCCGGAGTCAGGAGGATCGAGGCGGTGACAGGAGAGGCGGCGGAGGACATCCTCGACACCCTCAGCGACACCCTAAAGGGCATCAGGACCATGTTCAACAACGCCCCTGACGTGGCTGCCGCCGTGGCCAAACTCATCAACGAGAACTCCGACGCGAAGAAGAAGATCGAGGAATATGCCAAAGAGAAGGCCGCCGCGTTCGCCAAGGTGATCTCGGAGAACGCACAGGAGATTAATGGAATAAAAGTTGTAAAGTTCAGCAGGGACGCTGATCCGGCCATGCTGCGCGAGGCCGCGGCCATCCTCCAGAAGGAAGTGGAGAACTTCGTGTTCGCCGCCGCCTTCTGCCACGAAGGGAAGCCTCAGCTCGTCCTGATGTACTCCAACGACCTCGTGGCAGCCGGTCACAGCGCCGCCAACGACATCAGGGAGGCAGCCAGATTCATCCAGGGCGGAGGCGGCGGACAGCCGATCCTCGCCACCGCCGGCGGAAGGAACGCCGACGGCCTGCAGGCCGCGCTGGACAAGATGGTGGAGACCATCACGGCATAGACGGAAGAATATTCAAGGGCATTCGGTAATATTCATAAAATATTCAAGTCCCCATAAAACAATGACTTCGGAGGATGAAGAAAATTGACAGATTCATACTGACCTCATTCATAGGACCATTCTTCATGATCCTTCTTGTGGTCATCTTCATCCTCGTGATGCAGTTCCTCTGGGTCTACATCGACGAGCTTGTCGGGAAAGGCCTGAGTCTGGGCATTGTGGCGGAGTTCCTGTTCTGGGGATCCTGCACCGTGCTGCCTCTGGCCCTGCCTCTGGCGACCCTGCTGGCCTCGATGATGACCGTAGGCAACATGGGTGAGAACAACGAGTTGATCGCTCTGAAGGCCGCCGGCGTGTCCGTCCTCAGGGTGATGCGCCCTATCCTCATCGCCTCCTTCTTCATCAGCATCGGCACATTCTTCGTCATCAACAACCTCGTCCCGGTCTCCTACAACGAGATATTCACCCTCAGGGACGACATCGGAAAGACGAAGGAAGAGATCAAGATCCCGTCCGGAACCTTCTATGACGGAGTCGATGGCTACGTCCTCAGGGTAGGAAGCCGTAACAACAAGACGGGCATGATGAAGGACGTGATGCTCTACGACCATCACGGCAGAGGTAACACGCGCCTCACTTTGGCCGACTCCGCCATCATGAAGATGTCCAAGGACAAGTCCTACCTGACATTCAAGATGTTCAACGGGGTCAACTATCAGGAGACCAACGAGAAGACCTACCGCGACACATCCCTCCAGCTGCAGAGGATCGACTTCTCCAAGCAGGAGATGGTCATCGCCCTCCAGAACTACGCATTCCAGAAATCCGACAGCGCCAGATACGGCGACCAGGTCAAGGCCCTCCCTCTTGAGAAACTCAGGGAGCAGAGGGACACCCTTCTGGCCACAAGGGACAGCACGAAGTCCAAACAGATCTATTCCATGGCCGCATCCTATGTGTTCTCGCAGAACATGCAGCTGGACACGACAGCCTGCGGCATCACAAGGAACTTCAGCGACCCGGACTACCTCAACTTCAAGGATGACAGGGCGACAGCGGCAGCATTGGAAAGAGCGGCCAACAGCGCCAGGCAACTCCAGACAAACCTTGAAAGCTACGAGTTCGGAGCATTCGACTACACTGTCCGCCTCAGATGGACAGCCCTGGAGTTCCTCAGACGCTATGGACAGGCCCTGGCCTGCTTCATCATGTTCTTCATCGGCGCGCCTCTGGGAGCGCTGATCAGGAAAGGCGGCATCGGTGTCTCCGCCATCATCTCGCTGCTGTTCTTCGTGCTTTACTGGGTGATCGACATCACGGGAGTGAAGCTGGCAAGAGACGGCAGCATCAGCACCGTGGCGGGCGCGTTCATGTCGGCTGGCGTACTCCTGCCGATCGGCCTGTTCCTGACCTGGAAGGCGATCCACGACACGGACATCTCAAATCTGGACAGCATAAAGAATTGGTGGAGAAAGGCAAAGAGTAATATGGCAGGAATATTCAAAAAGACAAGGATCGTGTACATGGGAACGCCGGAATTCGCGGTGGCCCCTCTGAAGGCTCTCCTGGAGCAGAAGTACAACATCGTGGGAGTGGTGACCGTGGCCGACAAGCCGAGCGGACGCGGCCAGAAGGTGAACGAGAGCGCGGTGAAGAAGTTCGCGGTGGAGCAGGGCATCCCTGTGCTCCAGCCTGTCAAGCTCAAGGATCCGGAGTTCCTCAACCAGCTCAAGGCCTTGAAGGCCGACCTGTTCATCGTGGTGGCGTTCAGGATGTTGCCGGAAGAGGTCTGGGGCATGCCGAAGCTCGGCACGTTCAATCTGCATGCGGCGCTGCTGCCGCAGTACCGAGGAGCCGCCCCGATCAACTGGGCGGTGATCAACGGCGAGACCAGGACGGGAGCCACGACGTTCATGATCGACAAGGACATCGACACAGGCGGCATCATCCTCCGGCAAGGCATCAACATCGCCGACACGGACACCGCCGGCGACGTCCATGACAAATTGATGGCGATCGGCGCTGATCTGGTCGTGCAGACAACCCAGGGAATCATCGAGCGCAATGTGGACACGCGTGTCCAGAGAAGTTTCATACAAGGTTCCGAGGTATTGAAGCCGGCACCGAAGCTTTCGCGCGAGTTGTGTCACATTGACTGGAACGATTCCACCAAACAGATCTACAATCTCATACGTGGTTTGAGTCCTTATCCGGCAGCGTTCACCGAACTCGTCAAGGAAGGTAGCGCTCCGGCCCAGTTGAAGATCTTCACGGCCGAAAAGGTCGATGAGCCTGTCGAAGGAACCATTCCGGGCCGAATCCTCACCGACGGCAAGACCTACCTCCACATCACCACCGCCGACGGAGCCATCTCCCTGAAGGACGTGCAGATAGCCGGCAAGAAGCGGATGGACATCAAGGCCTTCCTCGCCGGATTCCGCGAGCCGGAACTCTACACCACTACCGCCGGCACCTCCAAGGCCGAAATCGCCAAAACAAAGGCATAATGGAAGCGGTCATCCTCGAATGCGGCGACTTTCCTAAAAAGGAATATCCCCGCGAGCTTCTCCGCCGGGCGGATGTGATAATCTGCTGCGACAGGGCGTTGGACACGTTTCTCCGGCACCGGGACAAGATATTCAAAGACCTCAGGGATCCGGATGCCATCATCGGGGATATGGATTCCATCTCGCCGAAGCATCTCAAGGAATATTCCCGCATCGCCATAAGAGAAGAAGAGCAGGAGACAAACGACCAGACCAAGGCATTCCGTCACCTCCTTGAGCATTGGCCCGAAGTCAAGACCGTGCATCTGCTAGGCGCCACCGGAAAGCGCGAGGCCCACACCATCGGCAACCTTGGACAGATTATGGAATATGCCCGGCTTTACGGAGCCAGCGGTAATCCTGATGAAGACGGAATATATGTCGATGCGGTGTCCGACTACTCGACGGCTTTCGCATTGACGGACTCCTGCGAGCTTTTCGTCGGCGAAGGCAGGGCCGTGTCCATATTCAGCCCCGATAATTCTTTGAATATCAAGTCCGAGGGATTGGTATGGCAGACCAGTGGAGTGGTTTTCGACAACTGGTGGCAGGCTACCCTCAACCGGGCTTCGGCCGATGTTGTCAAGCTGACGTTCTCGCACAAGTCAATGGCGTTGGTGATTCTGGATTAATATCATTTCAGAATTTTTCTTTATCTTTACGTAACATTTTGGCTTACAAACACTATGCTCCGAAAAATTAGAATCACTCTGGCAGCGATCTGCTTCGTTGCAGTCACGCTGCTGTTTCTGGACTTCACCGGAACACTTCATCTTTGGTTCGGATGGCTCGCCAAAATCCAGTTCCTGCCGGCTGTTCTGGCCCTCAACTTCGTTGTCATCGCCATTCTGCTGGTACTGACACTGCTTTTCGGCAGAATCTACTGCTCGGTGATATGCCCGTTGGGTATATTCCAGGACTGCGTGTCCAACCTCAGTTCCAGGAGAAAAGGCAAGAAGGCAAGGTTCTCATATTCAAAGGAAATCAAATGGTTGCGCTACGGGGTGTTGGTGCTGTTCGTTATCGCGCTGGTCGCCGGGCTCAATGCTCTTGTAGCGCTTCTGGCTCCATACAGCGCTTACGGTAGAATGGTGCAGAGTCTGCTCGCGCCGGTTTGGCAGTGGGGCAACAACCTGCTCGCCTGGATCGCCGAGAGGCAGGATAGTTATGCGTTTGTGACAAAGGATGTTTGGCTGAAGAGTCTGCCGACTTTGATCGTGGCGGCGGTGACATTTGTTGTCGTGGTGGCCCTCGCCTGGAGGAACGGCAGAACCTATTGCAACACAATCTGTCCGGTGGGAACCACGCTGAGTTTCTTCTCGCGGTTCGCTATGTTCCGTCCGGTGATCGACAAGTCAAAGTGCAAGAGCTGCCACGCCTGCGAAAGGAAGTGCAAGGCGGCCTGCATTGATGTTGACAACCATAAGATTGACTATAGCAGATGTGTCGATTGCTTTGACTGCATTGATTCTTGTCGGCTCGGAGCGCTCAAGTACCGGTTCGCCTGGGGAAGAGGGGTTGGTTCGGGCTCCACGGGAGCAAAAACGCCACAAAACGCGCCTGTCGGGAGTAAAATGACCTCCGACGAGAGCAAAAATGGCCAAAATCGCTCCTCAGCAGCTCCGACTCCGGTCGCAGAGCCTGTGGTTCGACAGGGCTCACCAACCGCCGAAGTAACCGACAACGGCAAAGGTGTCTCAACAATTGATGCGACATCTCCGGTCGCTGAGCCTGTCGAAGCGACCGACAAAGGAAGAAGAGCCTTCTTGGTAGGCGGTGCCGCTGTCATCGGAGGATCACTCTTGTCTTCCATTCCGATGAGGGCCGAAGAAGAGGAGATCAAGGACAAGAAGCGAGATGGAGGATTCGCCGAGGTGCTTCCAAAGAAAGCCCCGAACAGAAAAACGCCTATTACTCCATTCGGTTCCGAGAGCGTGGAGAAGTTCTATAAGCACTGTACGGCCTGCCAGCTCTGCGTGACCGTCTGCCCGAACAATGTTCTCAGACCATCCTCCAGACTTGAGCACCTGATGCAGCCAGAGATGTCTTTTGAGAAAGGCTACTGCCGTCCGGAATGCGTGAAATGCTCCGAGGTCTGCCCTGCTGGAGCCATCCTGAAGATCACTCCTGAGGAGAAAACCGAATGGAAGGTCGGCACTGCCGGCGTGGACTATGACCTCTGTGTCGTGAACCGTGACGGGGTCAGCTGCGGAAACTGTGCCCACCACTGCCCTGTCGGAGCGATCAGGATGGTCAGGAAGAATCCTGATGACGAGAAGAGCCCAAGGATCCCTTCGGTCAACGAGGAGAAGTGCATCGGCTGCGGAGCGTGCGAGAATCTCTGCCCGTCCCGCCCGATAAGCGCCATCACCGTCAATGGGTACAGTGTTCATCATAATGTATAACCGGTCTTTGAGACAAGCCTTCTGAAGGGACATATTCAGAAAAAGCGGTCTCAACAAATTCCATGAATATGAAAGAGAATATTAATAGAAGAGAATTTCTCAAAAGGGCCGGTGCAGGGACAGCGGCCGTGGGAGCCGTGGCTCTTGCCGGAGCGTGCGCCCCTAAGAAGACAGCCGAGGCCATCCTTGACGATGGTTCCAGTGAAGATGTGCTGGAGAACGGTAAGATGGAGATGCGTGAGAATCCGGGCAACGGGGACATGGTTTCCCTGCTGGGTTACGGATGTATGCGCTTCACGATGAAGAAGGACGAGAGTGGGAAGGATATCGTGGATCAGGAGAACGCCAACAAACTGATTGACTATGCCTTGGCTCACGGAGTCAACTACTACGACACATCTCCGGTCTATCTCCAGGGACTTTCCGAGGAGGCTGTAGGCAATGCACTCAGCAGACATCCAAGGAACTCCTACTACATCGCCACGAAGCTGTCCAACTTCAGTGATCATTCCAAAGCGGCATCCCTGAAACTGTACAACGACTCGTTCAGGTACCTCCAGACAGACTATCTGGACTACTACCTGCTTCACTCTCTCGGCCGTGGAGGCCTGGAGGCTTTCGATGACAGGTTCGTGAACAACGGAATGATGGATCTGCTTCAGGCAGACCGAGAGAAAGGCAAGATACGTCAACTCGGACTTTCATTCCACGGAAACCAACAGCAGTTCGACGAGCTACTGAAACTGCACGACAGGTACCACTGGGATTTCGTGCAGATCCAGATGAACTATTTCGACTGGAAACACGCTGACGGCCAGCGCAATGTCAACGCCGAGTACCTGTACGACGAGCTGGACAAGAGGGAGATTCCGATCGTGATTATGGAGCCTCTCCAAGGTGGCCGTCTGGCCAATCCGGCAGAAAGTGTCGTGAACAGGTTAAAGGAGCGTGATCCGAAAGCCTCACTCGCTTCGTGGGCGTTCAGATTCGTGGGATCGTACCCGAGAATCCTGACGGTGCTGAGCGGAATGGTCTATCAGGAACATCTTGAGGATAACCTGCGCACATTCAAGGACTTCAAGTACTTGACCGACGAGGAGAAAGAGTTCCTCGGCACCGAGATCGCCGGCATAATGGCCAGCTTCCCGACCATCAACTGCAACGACTGCAAGTACTGTATGCCTTGCCCTTACGGAGTCGATATTCCGGGAATATTCAAACACTACAACGAATGCGTCAACGAGGGCGAGATCGCCCAGAGCACCGAGCAGGAGAATTACCGCAAGCTGCGCCGGGCCTATCTCGTGAGCTACGACCGGGCCATCCCGTCCGTCCGCCAGGCCAACCACTGCATCGGTTGCAAACAATGCATCGAGCATTGCCCTCAAAGCATCTCCATTCCTCGTGAGCTCCGCCGCATCGAGGCCTACGTCGAGAAGTTGAAAAGGAACACATTGTAATGAATATAATCTATGCGATGCTTCGACAATAGATACGCCAAAGCGACAGAAGCACCAACACAGAAGAAAAATATTCGTCACAGACGCTGAATATTCAAAGGTTTTGATTATCTTTGCAGTCCGCAACTAAAAATGCGGACCATTGGAGAGATGCTCGAGTGGCTGAAGAGGCACGCCTGGAAAGCGTGTGGCCTCCTAAAGGGGCTCGCGAGTTCGAATCTCGCTCTCTCCGCAAATTTTTAACGGCTTTGCAGATTGTTCCGCAAAGCCGTTTTTGTATTATGTTTATGTCCAGTCACTTCGACAGGCTCAGTGACTGACTTACATTAATCGGTTCGATTATCCCAATACGCCTAACAAAAAAAGGGAACCCGCATACTGCGGATCCCCATACCAATTATAAATGAAATCGATTCTTTGATTGATTGTTACTCGACTTTGATTGCAACCTCTCCGGTCTTGCCGTCCTTGTCGGTCACGGTAAGTGTGGTGGTTCCGGCCTTGACACCCTTCACGGTGATGGCAGCCTCTTTCACGATGGCGGTAGCGACAGCCGCATCCGTAACCTTCACTGTGTATGGAGCGGTACCTGACTTGACTGTGACAACCTCTTCCTTCTCAACTCCGACAGTAACCTCGGCCTTGTCAAACTCCAGCTTCTCTGCCGCAGCCTTTACCGTTACGGTAAACGAACCCGTCCTCTGATTTTTGTCTACTACAGAGATCGTGGCTGTTCCCCCTGCCACTCCTGTAACAGTGATCTTTTCTTTCTCCACCTTCACTGTGGCTATCTTCTCATCGCTTGACTTTACCGTGAAAGGCTGTGTGCCGTTCTTCACGGTAACCTTAACGGTCTTACCAACCTCAACCTCAGCCTTCGTCACACTGAATGTAAGAGGATCCGGAGTTTTGTTTTCGTTCTTGTCGCAAGAGACGAATGCGAATGAGCAGAGGCAGAGGGCTGCCGTCACAACTGAACTGAAAAAACTTTTCATTAGTTTAAATCTTTAATTGTTAATAATAGTTTAAGTACCGTAAGACCGTTCCCGGTCCGACGCATTACTAAATCATCTCCGCCGGAAACCTTGCATAAAGTTTTCAAAAAATTCACCAGAAGCCGAGACCCTTAAACACGCCGTGGCGGATAAATCATTATAAATGAATATATTGAATAGGTCACCCAGTCCTTGTTTTAGCAGGAGAACAATATAGCAACAGACGAATAATCAGGATATTAGCCGCCACGCAAATATTAACATATACCCGAGAACAGAACATAGACACTAGCGAGTGGGTTGGCTTTCGATCTGGATGTCCGTGCCGAGGGCAGAATTGATGAGGTTCAGGATTTCCTGGAGGGAGGACGTGGAGAACTCTCCGCTCAGGCGGCGGGATTCACCGGACGAATGGCCGGCATCAAAAGCGACGAGCGTGACATCGTAATATTCAGAGAGCTCGGAGAGAACTTCTGGCAGCGGGGTGTTGTCGTAGATAAACTCGCCGGTGGCCCATGCGGCAGGGTTCGGGTGTTTCGGAGTGATTTCAACTGGCTTTGACGCAGCCGGATCCAAAACCGCGGACTGTCCCTTGGTCAGGATCAGGGCTTCTTCGCCAGACCTTATGGCAGAGAAGAGGACCTTGCCCGAGACAACGCTCACGCTGATGGAATCCCGAGAGTCAACCTGAAAGCGGGTGCCGAGGACTTTGACGAAACCGGATCCGGCATTAACACGGAAAGGGGCTCGGTCATCGTGACGGACGTTAAAATAGACCTTGCCGGTCATCTGGACCAGACGCTTGTCCTTGTGCTTCTGGAGACGAAGGGTGGATCCAGGGGCAAGGGTAACGGACGAGGAATCCGGAAGAGTGAAGGTCTGGGCAATGTCGTAGGCGGCATAGCCGGTCCATGAGGTTAGCCATGAAAGATAAAGGAATATGCCGACAGCGGCCGCTGCCGCGACTCCGGCGATGCGTTTCAACATCACAGTGCGCTTCGACAGGCTCAGCGACCGACGCAAGGAGCCGTTCTGCGACCGTGCCAAGGCTTTCTTCGGGTCAAAGCGGTTCTCTTCGTAGGACTTGGCCACGAAGTCTATCATTCTGTCTTCGTTGGTTTTCATGCAATTCCTTTCTTATATTCCGATTTCGGACACTTCGACAGGCTCAGTGACCGGACTTTTTCCCTTTGCCGGAGACGCATTTGAAGAAATATGTCACCGTGCCTCTCTTGACAGACTCTGATGCATAATCATAGAACACGGTCTCCGCTTTTATGGACAAGGCATCCGGCTCCTTAAACTCACAGACAATGTCCTTGAACACATAAAGCTGTTTCTTATATCCCATATCGTCTTCAAATTCCCGTCCTGGAAAGGTCAACGATTGCTGGAATGTTCCATCTGTTCCTATTTCAAAATCCTCGTACAAACTATACGGATTCCACCATACTTCTGACCGCCAATTTGGGTAGACATACAGCTCAGCGACCATGCATTCCCAGACAATTCTAACTTTATATGCAAAGGTTTCATCCATATCCACATTGAGATGATCCATATAGTCAAAACGACCACCCATAGCCGCAGATAATTCCGTCAGAAAATCCGGATCCGAGATCCCGTCATCATTCAGGTCAATTCTGCCTTCACTCCATTCAGCGGATTCGAGGGCATATTCACCGACAATCCGGTCCATCGTGGCTGTGGCCTCGTCAGTCATCCAATAGTCGATCTTCTCCTGACAGGAACAAAGCAGCAGGAGAGCCGCAAGAGCATATTCAATTCGTTTCATATCAGTCGATTTCATAGTCAGTGGATGTCATCACGGAGACGAAGCCGATGCCGTCACCGGTCACATTCGTCGGATAAGGTTTGTCGGCGAAGAAAGTCAGACCGGCAAGGTCAGAGTTCTCAAACCAAGCGGCGTTGATGTAGTTGTAGGTCTGGCGGTCAAGAGCCAGAAGACGCACAGTCACACCAGAAAGCCCACCCCTCCGCAAAGAGATTCTGAATATGTGGGAGCCTCCTTCAAATCCAGTGTCAGTGAATATATTGTACCCGTTTGCGAAATAATCGGACTCTGACGGAGCACCTTCTTCATAACCAAAGTAGATTCCGGGATTGAGAAGCGGTTCGCTGGAATTGTCTATTTCCAATTGCCGATTGTAGGCATAACCGAAATTCCACGCCTGTAGCATATAATAGTTTTTCTCGCCGGGTTTGTCTTTCACATGAACACCCATTCCCAGAGTCTTGATGTAGTCACTGCCTTTGGATGATTTCCGGTTAAGGTGGGTCGTGTCCACTCCATCAATGACAGGCGCGTCCAAGGCCACTGTCGTCGCCTCCGCCCTCATACCGTCAGACTCCACGACAATCCTCACCTCATCCCCGGCCTTGAAGTCCGCACGGAATCTGAAAACATTATGGTACAGAAGTCCATCCGCTTTCTCAACATTATCAGAGGTCGCCACCAGTTCACCATTGACCCAACATTCAAGATGGCCGGACTTCAATTTTTCCGCCTTTTCGTGAGTGCTGACACCGACGCAGACAGTGTGTGTCGTGTCGCCCGTTGACAGCAAGGCGTTGACCAGCAGCATCTTCTCCGGACCGGGCAGATCTACGGGGATATATTCCTCACAAGAGATAAAAGCCATCGAGGCGACAAGGGCAAGTATGAATATCTTAGTTCGCATATTCATTAGAATTTAAAGGTATAACTGAACGACGGCAGGAAAGTGAGGAAAGAGCGCTTCGAGATCGCGGGCTTCCACTCCCCTTCCTTCTCGTAGGCATCATAGACGCACCAGGAAGGGTTCTGCGCGCAGTAGAGGTTGTATATTCCGAAATTCCAGATCCGCTCGCCGTGGCGTTTTTGCTTCCGGAAGTTGACGCTCACATCAAGGTGATGCGTCGGAGGCAGACGATAGTTGCTGCGTCCGCTTACATAGTCAACAGCCACATCATCGCCGTCAGGGGTGATGAACGCCGAGCCTCTGGTCGGGATGGTCATACAGTTTCCGCTAAGGAACGCCCAAGACGCTGTGAGATCGATCCGGGAGTTGAATTTATGGTTCACGGTGGCGTTGACGACGTGCCGCCTGTCGAACTGTGCGGGGAACCACTCGCCTTCGTTGATGCTGCCGTCCCGGAATATTCTTTCAGCCTTTGAGAGGGTGTATGCGAAGGTTCCGGTGGTCTTTCCGACAACTTTGCTGGCGTAGAGTTCCAGTCCGTAGGCACGTCCCTCACCCATTGAGACGTTATCCTCCCAATTGACCGAAGACGACATCGCGAGACGGCCGTCCTTATATTCAAGGACATTTTCCGTCTTCTTGTAATAGCCTTCGAGGGAAAACTCCCAACCTTTCAGGCAAGTGTAATACGCTCCGGCGGAGACGATGTCCGAAGTCACCGGGCGGATCTCAGCGGTGATCGGCACCCAAAGGTCGGTAGGTATGTCCAAAGTCCCCGAAGTCAATTGATGGACGTACTGCGACATCCTTGAATATGCCGCCTTGGCCGACCAGCCCTCGCTGATGTCGAATTTTGCCGAGACTCTCGGCTCCGGGCAGAAGTAGAAACGGCCTCTAACATTGAACAGGCTGAGGTGCAGGCCTGGGTTCACAGTCCAGCGGTCACCGAGGGAGATGTCGTCCTCGATGTAAAGAGACATCTCATTGCCGTTCACCCGTCTGCTGGCCGCATCGCTGTAGGTGGTGTCGGCGAAGACGCGGCTGTCGTTCACGTTCCGGACATTGGATTTTGTGATCTCAGGACGATAGCCGTGACGGACATATTCTCCGCCGAACTTGATCAAATGGTTGGTTGAAGGGGTGTAGTCGAAATCCGCCTTGAGACCCGCGTCAAGGATTCCGGAGGAGTAGTCGCTGACGCTCCGGAACGAAGTCTCGCCAAGTTCGGATTTCTCCAAGTTTTCCGTGACAGAGTGTATTCCCATCCGATAAAGGTTGCCGTAGGCCGTGAAATCAGCGAACAGTTTGTTGTTGAATATGTAGGTCCACCTTGCGGACAGCACATTGTTGCCCCAGCTCAGGTTAAGGTTGTTCTCGTTACCGGTGATCATCGTGTACGGTTCATAGTCAGAGCCGTAGAACCGCTTGCTGGACTTGGATTTGTCCTCGTAGCGGAAATAGTCCCGTCCGCTGTAGAACCCGATCCAACCTCTGCTCCGGTCGGAGAACTTGTGCGAGACCTTGGCGTTGACATCATAGAAGGCGTAGTTCAGCGGGCTGCCCGCCCATTTGATGACACGATCGAAAAGGAACGTGTGCATCCCTCTTGCGCTCAGGGAGAAAGTCGTGTTCTCGTTCTTCAAAGGTCCTTCCAGATGGAATTTCTCGGCAAGAAAGCCGGCGGTGACGCTTCCTGAGATTTTCTTAGAGTTGCCGTCGTTGGTACGCACGTCCACCACGCTGGAGACCCTGCCGCCGTACCGCGCCGGGAAAGAGCCTTTGTAGACCGTGACTTTCTTGACGGCTTCGGGAGTGAAAACAGACAACAGTCCGAAAAGATGGCTGACATTGTAAAGCGATGTCCCGTCCAGAAGCATCAGATTCTCGTCCGCGCCGCCTCCACGGACGTATATTCCCGAAAAGCCTTCGTTGCCGCCTTGCACGCCAGGCATCATCTGGAGGGTCTTCAGAACATCCTTCTCGCCGAGGACAACCGGAGTGTTGGCGATGAGCTCGTTAGGGACTTCAATCGCCCCCATATACGTGGAGCGGATTCCGGCATCCTTGCGGGCGGTTATCCGCGCGCTCCTGATCTCTGCAGACGAAGCCAATGCCACATTTAGCGTGAGATCCTTTTTCAAGGAGATTCTCTTTGTCTTGGAGGCGCATCCTATGTAGGAATATGTCAGTTCTACCTCTCCCTCGGGAAGTGTCAGGGAATAAAAACCAAAGTTGTTGGTGGAGGTGCCGGTCTTGGCTGTAACTGAATGGATTTCCTCGGTCGCCGAGCCTGTCGAAGCAACCGTGACTCCAGTCACTTCGGCAAGCTCAGAGACCGTGACTCCAGCCCCGATCAACGTCTCCCCTGTAACCTCGTCCGTGACATACCCACAAACCGTATAACGTTTTCTGACAGGAGTATCACGTGTCAGAACCACATACCCATTACGAACCTCCCATTTGACACCCGTCCCTTCCAGAACCTTACCCAAAGCCTTCTCAAGCGACAAGCCCTCAACGGAAGCTTCTTCACATTTCCTATCAAGAAGCTTCCCCAGTTCCGAATCGTAGACAAACCGCACACCGAAATGATCCCTAATCCTGTTTATGGCCATCGAGATCGTCTCGTTATCTTGGCAAAGACAATCAAACGAAACCAGCGGCATAGCAAGAATTACCAGTAAAATACCTATAACACTATTTTTCATCATCTCTCATTTAAAAACTCATCTACTGCCCAAATCCTATTAGGGTAGTTTCACAAGTAAGACGCAGCGATTCTAAAAAGTACCATCCTTTTTCTGAAATATTCTCAAATATAACAACATTCTTCACAATACGTCAATAACACTCAGGTGCGCGAATATGCTCGCACCTGGAAGTGCAACTCACTAGCCTTCAGGCAGATGACATTTTAGGTGCGCAAGGTTTTTCACACCTGGAAGAGCGGGGGCCTATGGTTTATGGGGCAGAAAACGTACGGCAAAAGCTCCTTGTTAGCCGCTCCTTCTCAAGGCTTAAGGCGATGTCTGAATATTCTAGAGCGACATCAAGAACAAGATGACCTTCTTGACACCTTGGCGGATAGCCTCAAGTGCCTTGCTGATCTGGTTACGTACGGTGTTCTCGGAAAGGCCGAGCGACTGAGCGATCTCGCTATACTTCATCCCGTCGCGGCGGCTCATCAGGAATATTCTCCTCCTTTTGGCCGGAAGGCGGTCAATGGCCGACCAGATCCGCGCCTCTTTAACGGAATTGTCCACGGCCTCATCATCGGAAATCGCCACGTCATCCTCAACCGGAAGTATCTCATTCTCAAGGCTGTCCATCGACACATCCTGCCGTTGCCTCCTTATGGCATCAATGCACCGATTCCTCACAGCCGTGTAAAGATAAGCCCTCGGACTATCAATCCCGTCACTCGCCGCCTGCTTCATCCAATATGCCGTGAAAGCCTCCTGTACCAGATCCTCGATCAGATCCTTGTCCTTGAGATAGTGCAGCGCATAGACACACAAAGGCCTGTAGTAAAGCCTGAACAAAGAATCTATGTCCGCTGTCCGCACCATAACACCGCAAAGTTAACCACTCCCTGGCATATTGCCAAATTCTCGTCCACACAAGGCAGGAACTCCAGCACAAGGCAAAAGCACCACCATAACAATTCAGTAAGTACTTAGAAAACAGCCACTCATAAACATTTTCAAAGCTTTCTCGACAAAATTATAACTTCGGTTATTATAATCACAGTTATAATTTTCCGTGCAAGTACTGAAAACAAATGACATTCAAAGACATAGACAATATAGGAAAAAATATTTCGAACCGGAATCAACTTTGGCACGGAAATGGCATAAAAGAGTAATCGACATAAATATTTTTACTCATAAACCAAAAACTGACTCAATAGTTATTTCATAAGTATTGAATAAGATTAGCCGAAGCCGGGTGAGAACCTCGCTTCGGTTTTTGCTTTATATCTCGGGATAAAGGAGGTAAGGCGCGCGGCGGGACTTGAAGTTTTCGACATCGGAGGCCCAACGGGCGGAGATCTCGGCGGCGGAGGAACCGTTCCCTATCATCGAGCGGAACCAGTCCACACCGGCGAGAAGTTCAAAGAAGTTGTTCTTACCGAAGAACTTATCGCCCATATTCAGATTGCGGTAAGCATCGATGACATATTCAAGATTGATCTTTTCCGCCCAAATGTCGCGGAGCGGCTTGCGGCGAAGGTCAACGCCGTGGCACTCCTCATCCAGGAACTGCGGACTTTTCGCGCCGGGGATGCTTCGAGGCACAAAGGAGAAGGAATATCCCGTCATCGCCGGATGCCCGTAGGTCTCAAACGGGAACTGCGTGCCGCGGCCGAGGCTGACCACCGTACCCTCGAAGTAGCAGGTTGATGAATATAGGTACACGGCCCTCATGTCCTTAATGTTCGGGGAAGGCGGCAGGATAAGGCTGTAGCGGGTGTTATGGGTGTAATTCAGGCACGGAATCACAGTCAGGTCGCAGGTACCGTTCTCCAGCCATTTCTCGCCGTTGATCATCAGCGCCAACTCACCGAGCGTCATTCCGTGAACAGTCGTGATCGGCAGCCAACCGACACCGGACTTGAATTTCATATCCAGAACAGGACCGTCAACATAGAAGCCGTTCGGGTTCGGGCGGTCAAGAATGACGACCTGTTTCCCGTCTCTGGCGCAGGCCTCCATCAGATGATGCATTGTGATATAATAGGTATAGTACCTAAGGCCTACATCCTGAATATCAATCACAAGGACATCAAACTTATCGGTTTTCTCCTTGCTCGGAATCCGTGAGCCTTTCTCGTAAAGCGACAGGATCTCCACTCCGGTTTTCTCGTCCACACTGCTGCTGACGTGCTCTCCGGCATCGGCGTTGCCACGGAAGCCGTGCTCCGGAGAGAAGATTGCCTTGACATCTACTCCTTTTTCGATCAAGGCATCAACAATGTGCTGACCGTACTCAATCTTTCCGCCAGGGACGGAAGGTTCGGTGAACGGGATCAAGGAAATCTCATCAACTCTCTTTCGAGGAAAGCACCCGCCATATTCAGCAAGAGCGTCTGCCAACTTGGAGCCGGTCACCTTGTCTCCGACTATACCCGTCTGATTGCTGAACACCGCAACCCGCTTCCCTTGCAGCAGCGGCTGGTACTCCTCGAACCTCTCGTCACCAAGCACTACTCTTCTTGAATATGTCCGTGCGGCAAGCACGTCAGTCAAAGATATCGCTATTATTGTAATAATCAAGAATTTAAGATTGTGCCTCATAATCATTGGTCATTTTCTGGTTCAAGATACGAAATTTCGCAAAGAAGACACAAAAAAGATTTGATTAAAGACCGGTGGGTTACTGCAACGAACCACCGACGAGGTCGAGGATCTCGGAGGTGATCTTTTGCTGACGGCCCTTGTTATATTCAAGAGTGAGTTCCTGAAGGAGGTCGTTGCCGTTGTCGGTGGCAAGCTGCATCGCGACGGTGCGGGCGGCGTGCTCGGCGGCGGCGCTGTCCAGCAGGGTGGTGAATATGCGAAGACGGACCACCTTCGGGAGGAGGGTGGCTATCAAGGCCTCCTTGGATGGCTCTACGATCAGGTCTTCTGTGGTTGGTGAGCCCTGTCGAACCACCGGCGCTCCGACAGGCTCAGCGCCCCTGTTCGTGTCTGATTCGGAGGCGGAATCGGTGATCTTCCCGACCTGAATGTCAGCGGTGGCATCGGCCAAAGACAGAGGCAGATAGGTCTGCCTTGTGGTCGGCTGTGAAGATGTTGATTTATAGTGATTATAAACCAGTTCCACCTTGTCAAACCGACCTGAGACAAATCCGTCCAGCAGTTCCTGAGCCAAAGCCGATGCCGCCTCATAAGACGGCGAGTCAGACATCTTCGTGAAGTCTGCCGGACTCGGGAATCCCAGTTTTCTCATCGCTTCCGCCATCTTGCGGCCAACCGAATAGACCACAATGTCGGAATCACGGAGACCTGAGGCACGGTATTCATTGATCACCGCCGTGGCCTCCCGGATGACGTTGGAATTGAACGCGCCGCAGAGCGAAGAATTGGAGGCGAAGGCGACAATCGCAACCTTTCGCACCTCACGCTGAGCCATCAATGAATATGCCCCGTCCATCCCCGCCAGGTCGTGCCGGTTCGACAGGCTCAACCGATCACCACTCTGGTCAAATCCACGTTCAGCTGATCCTGAGCCACGTACGGAACCATCTTCCGAAGCCGCGGCGGAAATATTCATTGCCCCCATCAAGTCAACAAGCATCGAATACAGTCGCCTCTCGTACGGAAGCATGTTCTGAATCGCCATCTGCGCTTTCTGCAGCTTCGCGGAGGCGACCATCTTCATCGCCGAGGTGATCGCCAGAGTGCTGCTGATGGAATTGATCCTGCCCTTTATCTCCTTCAGTGACGGCATATTCTTCTACAACTAATTGAACTTCTTGACTTTCATCTTCCTTTTACCGGAATCTATAAGAATTGACCTCACCACGCCGGAAGCCACATCCTCGATCACGGTGAACAGTTCCGGATCCACCTTTCCCGCCGACAGTTTGTCAAGTACATCGGTCTGATGGGTGGCCCTCATCCGCTCAAGGAACAGGACATCGAACTCATGCACCTGATCCAGGCTGATGTCCTTCATCAAGCCGTGGGTGCCGCAATAAAGGACGGCTACCTCCTCACCGACAGGCATCGGAGAGTACTGTGGCTGGATCAGCTGCTGATTGTTCTTGCGGCCCTTGTCCAGAACCATTTCCGTCACCTTATCCACATCCGATGAATATTTCGAGAATGACTCCAGCTCGTTGAACTGCGCCTGCTCGATCTTCAGGGTTCCGGCCACCCTCTTCATCGACTTGACCTGAGCGGAGCCGCCGACACGGGACACAGAGATGCCCACATTGATGGCCGGACGCTGGCCTTGGTTGAACAGATCGGTCTCAAGGTAGATTTGACCGTCGGTGATGGAGATCACGTTGGTCGGAATGTAGGCGGACACGTCGCCGGCCTGTGTCTCGATGATCGGAAGGGCTGTCAGCGAGCCGCCGGCCTTGACCTTGCCTTTCAGGGAGTCCGGCAAATCGTTCATCTGCTCGGCTACCTCCTGCTGGTCAATGATCTTCGCAGCCCTTTCCAGCAGCCTTGAGTGCAGGTAGAAGACATCGCCCGGATAGGCCTCACGTCCTGAAGGTCGGCGAAGGATCAGGGAAACCTCACGGTAGGCCACCGCCTGTTTGGAAAGGTCGTCATAGACAACAAGAGCGGAACGGCCTGTGTCACGGAAATATTCCCCCACAGCGGCTCCGGCAAACGGGGCGAAATACTGCAGCGCGGCGGGATCGGCCGCTGTCGCGGCGATGACAACCGTGTAGTCCATCGCACCCTTCGAGCGGAGCGTCTCCACGATGTTGGCCACGGTGGAACCCTTCTGTCCGATCGCCACATAGATGCAATAGACAGGATGCCCGGCCTCGTAGTTGGCGCGCTGGTTGATGATCGTGTCGATGGCGATGGCGGTCTTGCCGGTCTGACGGTCGCCGATGATGAGTTCCCTCTGGCCACGGCCGATCGGTATCATCGAGTCGATCGCCATGATTCCGGTCTGGAGAGGCTCGGTGACGGGCTGACGGAATATGACACCCGGAGCCTTGCGCTCCAGCGGCATCTCCGTCAGGTCTCCTTCGACCTTGCCGAGTCCGTCAAGCGGAACGCCAAGCGGATCGACCACTCTTCCGAGCATCTGCTCACCGACCTTGATGGAGGCGATCCGTCCGGTTCTGCGTACCGTCATTCCCTCCTTGACCTCATCGGTCGGGCCGAGAAGCACGGCTCCGACATTGTCCTGCTCAAGGTTCATCACAACGCCCATCACTCCGCTCTCGAATTCGAGCAGTTCTCCGGCCTCGGCGTTGGTCAGGCCATACATTCTGGCGACACCGTCGCTGACCTGCAGCACCTTGCCGATTTCCTCGAAGTGGAGGGATGTGTCAATGTCCTTCAGCTGCTCCAGAAGCACCTGGGAGACTTCACTTGGTTTTATGTTGTCCATACTAAACTATTCTTCTGTTCTTTTCTATGAATTGATGCCTGATGACATCAAGCTGACGTGAGACGCTGGCGTCAAGGATCATGTCCTCGACCTCGAAGACGAAGCCTCCGATCAGCGACGGATCGACCTTGGTCTCCAAAAGGAGTTCGCAGCCGGTCTCCTTCCCGATCAGTTCCCGCAGGCGGGACTCCAGCGAACCCGGTCGCCGGGAGTCTCCTTCCGGCAGCCGAGTCTGCCGAACCACAGTCCCCCTGACGGACCCGGCAACCGGCGAATCGGACCCGGCAACCGGCGAATCGTACTCAGCAACCGACGAATCTGACCCAGACACCGACGAGGAACTCAGCAACGCCGGATCGGCAACCACGAGCCTCGCTCGTTTGATGTGACGCGAGCGGTAATATTCAGTGACGAAGGTGGTCAGAACCAGCCTTACATCACCGATGCGGCCGTTACGGATCAAGAGTTCGAGGAATTTATGCAGTTCCTGAGCCATCGAATCTTTCAATGAAGCCTCAAAAAGCGAGATTTTCTGAACCGCCGCAACCGCAGGATCATCCACGGCACGCCGGAAATCAGGCACTTCGTCAAGAGCCTTCTCAATGACCTGCACCTGGGCCGCGACCAACTCACCGGAGCCGGTCTCTTCGACCAGCTTCAGAAGTGCGGTGGCGTAACGTGTCGCGATAATTCCTGTGTTCATAGCATCAATTCTTCAAGTCCTTAGACGAGGAAACCTCATCCACAAGCCTATCAACCAGAGCCGACTGCTCAGCACCATCCGAAAGGCTCGCCTTCAGCACCTTCTCGGCGACGCTGACAGAAAGCAGCGCGACCTCCTTGCGGACATCCCGCAAAGCGCTCTCCTTCTCGGCGGCGATCTGCGTGCGAGCCTGATCCAGAATGCGGGAAGCCTCCTCCCTCGCCTGAACCTTCGCCTGCTCGACAATGCTGTCCCTCGAAGCGGAAGCCTCCTTCAGAATCCGGCTCTGCTCCTGCCTGGTCTCCTCGATCATCCGGGACTGTTCCTCGGCAAGGTTGCGAAGCCTCTCCTCCGCCTCCTTGGCCGCCTTGATGGATTCACCTATCCTCTGCGCCCTCTTCTCGACCGAGCCGGTGATCATAGGAAAGCCCCACTTCGCCAGCACGAAGAAGACGATGCCGAAGATCAGCGTCATCCAGACAAGCAATCCGAAATCAGGAGTGATGAGTGACATTGACTATTTCGCGATAAGACAAACAACAATGGCGAACAGACAGGCACCCTCGATCAGGGCGCTGACGATGATGGCCGTCATCCTGTAGTGGTCAGCCTTCTCCGGCTGGCGCGCGCCGGCCTCAAGGGAAGCCGTACCGATCTTACCGATACCGAAAGCGGCGGCGAAAGCAGCCAAGGCAGCACCAATAGTAGCACCTACTCTACCCAGAGAGAGAGCTTGAAGCAAAATTGTAGAAAGTAACATAATTCTATGATTTTAAATTGTTTATTCTGAATATTCCTAATTATTCCGTCACCTCCGGCTTCTGCCGCGACAGCCCGATGAAGACAGCCGACAGCATCGTGAACACATAGGCCTGGATGAAGGCGACAAGCAGTTCCAGGCAGTCCATGAACACTCCCAGAAGCACAGCCACCACGGTGAGGCTGCCGTTCAGGGCCGCCCCAAGCTCAGCGGTGAGGAAGATCACGGCCACGACTCCAAGGATCATGAAGTGTCCTGCGAGGATGTTGGCGAAAAGCCTGACCATCAAGCTGAAAGGCTTGGTGAACATCCCGATGATCTCGATCACCGGCATCAGCGGCAGCGGCACCTTCAGCCAAGTCGGAACCTCCGGCCAAAGGATGTCCTTCCAGTAATGCTTGTTACCGAATATGTTGACGGTGAAGAAGGTGAACATCGCCAGCACGAGCGTCACGGCGATGTTGCCGGTGATGTTCGCTCCGCCGGGGAAGAATGGCACGATCCCCATCAAGTTGTTTATGAATATGAAGAAGAACGCTGTCAGAAGGTAAGGCGAATAGCGTCTGTAGTCCTCGCCGACGCAGGCCTTGATGACATCATCCTCGATCATGGTCACGAGCATCTCCATCACGCCGACCCCGCCTTTCGGAGCCTCCTCGCGCGCGTCGTGCCTCCTGTACCACCGGGCCGTTCCCAGCACGATGAACAGCAGCAGGGCGCAGTTGATCAGCAATCCCAACACGTTCTTGGTGATCGAGAAGTCCCACGGCCTGACCTCGGAGCCGTCGGCGGCCAGCTCGACGATCTTGTTCTCGTATTTGCTTCCGGCGGGAGCGATGTGGAACCCTTCATATTCCCCGTGCTCCAGATGCCTGGAGCTGAAGACATGAAGACCGCCGCCGGTCTTGCTCACGACGATCACCGGCAGCGGGATGCTGACCGGATGACCCTTCACCGTGGTGATGTGCCACTCGTAGGAGTCGCGGACGTGACCGTAGAGGTACTCGTCCATGTCGAATGTCTTGACGGCTGGCGAGTCCTGCCGAACTTCCGCCGCTTCGACATACTCAGCGACCGGAGAGGACAACTCCGCACCCAGCGGGAGCGGGAGCAAAAGGCAAATGAATATGTAGATCCACTTTCTCATCACAGTTCCACGCAAGCGACAACACGGTTGTCATTGATTTCCACAAAGCCGGAGGCGATGTCCAGACCATCCGTCCTCTCACCGCTGCGATAGGAGATCCTTCCCCGCTCCAGCGAAGAGATCAGCGCCGCATGATCCCTCAGGACCACAAAACGCCCCTTCGACCCCGGCAGTTCCACGGAATCAACCGTCGCGCGCACCAAAGTCCTCTCGGGTGAGATGACCTCAAGAACAATCACCGATGATTTCTCAGACATATTCGTACTCCTCCTTATCTGACATATTCCTACTTGGCGTTCGCCAGGATCGCCTCGCCCTTCTTGATCGCCTCTTCGAGGGTTCCAACATTGAGGAACGCCTGCTCCGGCAGGTAATCGACCTCGCCGTCAAGGATCCTGCGGAAGCCGTCGATGGTGTCCTGGATGTCCACCATCACTCCCGGCACGCCCGTGAACTGCTCAGCCACAGCGAACGGCTGCGACAGGAACCTCTGCACACGACGCGCCCGGTTCACCGTCAGTTTGTCCTCGTCCGAAAGCTCGTCCATGCCGAGGATGGCGATGATGTCCTGAAGTTCCTTGTTCCTCTGGAGGATCTGCTTGACCCTCTGGGCGGTGTCGTAGTGATCCTGCCCGACGATGTTCGGATCGAGGATTCTGGAAGTGGACTCCAGCGGATCCACGGCCGGGTATATTCCTAACTCAGTGATCTTTCTGCTCAGCACGGTGGTCGCGTCGAGGTGCGAGAAGGTGGTCGCCGGAGCCGGGTCGGTCAAGTCGTCCGCCGGCACGTAGACAGCCTGCACCGAAGTGATCGAGCCGTTCTTCGTCGAGGTGATGCGCTCCTGCATCTGGCCCATCTCCGTCGCGAGCGTAGGCTGGTAGCCCACAGCCGAAGGCATACGGCCCAGAAGGGCTGACACCTCGGATCCCGCCTGGGTGAACCTGAAGATGTTGTCGATGAAGAAGAGGATGTCCCTCGGGCCGTCCCCCTTATCGCTGTCACGGAAAGACTCGGCAAGAGTCAGGCCGGAAAGGGCCACCGACGAACGCGCTCCCGGCGGTTCGTTCATCTGGCCGAAGACCATCGCCACCTGCGACTTCTCCAGCTCGTTCCTGTCAACCTTGGACAGATCCCAGTGACCTTCCTCCATCGACTTCAGGAACTCCTCACCGTACTTGATCACCCCGGACTCGATCATCTCGCGGAGAAGATCGTTGCCCTCCCTGGTACGCTCCCCCACTCCGGCGAAGATCGAGAAACCGTTGTGCTTCTTGGCGATGTTGTTGATCAGCTCCTTGATCAGCACGGTCTTACCCACACCGGCTCCACCGAAAAGACCGATCTTTCCGCCCTTCAGATAAGGCTCCAGAAGGTCGATGACCTTGATGCCGGTGTAAAGCACCTCCTGCGAGGTCTTCAAGTCCTCGAATTTAGGAGGCTCCCTATGAATAGGCAAGGTGTTGCCCTCGCTCAGGTCTCCCAGTCCGTCAATCGCGTCCCCGACAACATTCATCACACGGCCCCTGATCTGAGCGCCGGTCGGCATCGAGATCGGAGCGTGCGTGTTGACCGCCTTCATCCCTCGCCTCAGACCGTCGGTGGAGTCCATCGCCACGCATCTGACCGTGTCCTCGCCGATGTGCTGCTGCACCTCGATGACCAAGGGCTTCCTGCCCTCGCCTCTGTCCACATCCAACGCATCATGGATGCGGGGAAGCTGCGTCTGATCAGACTCCACATCGAAATGGACATCCACCACAGGCCCGATGACCTGCGAAATGTACCCTATGTTCTTATTTTCTGCCATCTTTGAATATGGTTGTTAACTTGTCGTTCAAACGACGTAATCCACTTAATGAAAAATTTGCGCCAAGTTAGTCAAAATCATCCAAAAAGACAAAAAGCCTATCCGATTTCGACATCAAAACCGCCTTTTTTCAGACTTTTTGACACCAAAGGCCGAGACCAATCCCTTAACACACAAAAAGGCCGGGAAACAACCCAGCCTTTTCTATCTGATAATCTGTCAAGACTATTTCACGAGGCAGACAGCCACACGGTTCTCCTCAGGAGTCTCGAAAGGATTGACGGTGTCACCGAAGTACTCAGTGATGATCCTGTCCTTGTCGATGCCGGCGGCAACGATGGCCGCAGCGACAACCTCAGCCCTCTTCTCTGAGAGGAACTTGTTTCTCTTGGCGGTACCTGTGGCCTTGTCGGCATAGCCGGAAACGCGGACCTTGGTGTCAGGGTTGGCCTTGAGAGCCTCGACAACCTCGTCGATCTTGAGCTGCTCGCTCTCACGGATGTCCCACTTGTTGATCACGAAGAGGACGTTGCGTGTGAGAGACTCGAAAGCAGGCACAACCTCAACCTTCTCCTCCACAACTGGTTCTGGTTCAGGTTCAGGCCTTACAACAGGAGCCGGTGCAGGTACCGGAGCCGGAGCGACCGGCTTGGCCTTGCCGAAGCTGAAAGTAAGACCGGCCACAGCCTTGATCTGGAAATCAGCCTTTGAGCCCTTCTTTGAGTTGAAGTGGTCATTCAGGAAGCTGCAGTTGCCTTCGAGGTTGAGGGCGATGACATCGGTGAGTCTGATGTTGAGACCGGCACCTGTTCTGAAAGCAGGTGAGATCTTGTTGTCCTCCCAGAGGTAACCACTGCGGAACTGATCCTTAACCTTTACGGCATCGTCGTTGTTGAATGCGTAGTTGACACCCACACCACCGAAGATGTAAGGATTCAGGGTTCTGTCGAACTTATAGCCTGCGAAGATGGACGCGACATCGATCATGAGGTCAGCCGCACCCTCGACATAGTTGAACTTGTAGACTGTGGTAGGGCCATTCACGGCACCCTTAGCCTGCCAGCCGTTGACATTGAGCCTTGCTCCGAAAACCGGAGAGAACTGATAGCCGAATGAGACAGCTGCCGAAGGCGAGATAAGGTCAGAGAATGAGGTCTCACCGATAGTGTGAGCCGCACCACCCTGAAGCTGCATAAACCAATAAGGGTTAAAGTCCTTCTTCTGTGCGTTAGCAACGGACAGAGAAGCCACAAGCACCATGCTTGCGAGAATAGCGAAAAAACGTTTCATAATATTATTGAATATAAATTTGCATATTTATCATTGCGAAAATAGCACATTTTTTCCAAAAAGCAAAATATATAATGATGTAATACCTCAATTAAGAGCCAACAATCGCTGTCAGATCATACTGAAGCAATGGTTTGGAAAACAATCACCCCCTCAAGAAGCGCAAATCAAGGCCGTCTCAACGCCCTCGTGACACATCAACCTTAGTGGCATACAAACGCATCCGATAACGATCTGGCGAAGTGTTCGTGTGGAAATAAACCCAAGAGGTAAAAAGACCGCTGGACTTTGAGGAGGCATCGAGCGTAACCTTGAATGAGCCTTTCTTGCCTGGTGCGATTGGTTTTTTCGGCAAGGCAACCTTGACGCAGGCGCAATCCGGACTTGAACTGTAAAAGTAGAGCTTGGCACTCCCTGTGTTGGTGAACGAGAACTCCTTAGTGACAACGCAACTGTCCGACGGAAAGTTCCCCATGTCAAGGACACTTGAGTCAAAACGGATCGAGGTGACATCCTGGCCATAGGAGAAAATGGCTGACAACGCCAGAACAAAAGAAAAAAGGATTCTTGTGAACATGATCATTAAAAAGAAAGGAGGGATGCTTGTCCGCACCCCTCCATACTTTAGTTAAGATTGAATAATCAATTACTGTGTCAGATTCTTCTAGTTGTTTGTCGCTGTCTTCTTAACCGGAATGATGATCCAGTCAGTCTTGATGACACCCCAACCGTACTTAACGTCAGCCTTGATTCTGATGTTGAAGTCTTTAGTAACAACCGTACTGTTGTTAAAGTAAGTCAAGAATCCATGGTCTGAAGCATTCTCAGCAGGCAGATCTACAATCTTAATGTGGCCTGTGCTTTGTGGATAGGCTGCAAATATTGTATGACCAGCAGGGCACTGCGTCAGGATGATTGTTTCTGGAACGGCGGCATAAGTACCGTTAAGGTCGCACTCTGCGTTCTCAAGATCGAACTCAACCTCAAACGGTCCATAGTAGCCCCAATAGTTGGCATACTCAGAGAAGTATCTTCCTCTCCAATCGTAAGGATTGATCACATCGGCAATGTCAATGTAAGAGCCATCCTCACCGAAGTCAACACCATCCTCAAAGCTATCAGCAGACTCACCCTTCACATAAACAGGTCTCTTAACAAGAGCATCGAAGTGATCCTTACCATTGAAGGTAATGCTGATCTCTCTTCCCTCATGTACCTGATCGCAGATATAGCCCTTAGCTCCAATCTTGACAATCATCTCGCCAGTGTTGAGAAGAATCTTGGCGACCTCACTTCTCTTATTATACGTGAATAGCTCATAAGGAGGTTCAGAGTTGTCATTCTGGATTTCAGCAATAAGCTCTGATACTCCACCACCAATCGATGCATAAAGCTCTGTGTCGCGATAACCCTTAACTTCGAATTTAACAAGCTTGCCATCAACCTTGAAGTCCTTAGGCATATCCTTCCCGCAGAAGAAGTACTCAAGACCCTTAATATCGGTGTTTGTAAGCTTAACCCTACCATTCTCAGTAACGAAGGAAGCGTTAATATTGTTCTCGAACAGGCAACCAGAAGGATCGTTCTCCTCAAGTTCCGGCACATTAACGTTGTAGTATGTCAGAGTATGATCACTATTCCAGTACTCGTCAATGTACTCATTTGTGGTGATGTTGTAAGTCCTGAACGCAGCGAGGTCAGCAACGGTAGCCGTAAGCTTAATCCTAACAGCAAGCTTAGGATTGGCTTCACTGTAGTACTTGCAGATGTGGGTCACAGTCTCACCAGCCTTGAGAGCGAAGATTTCATCTTCTGTGAGCTGCCATTCGATAACATGAGTAGCCTCAGTCTGGTTGTTTACCTTGTCAGCAGTGTTGCCTACATTCTCCTTATCATTGGCACCAGCCTTCTCTTCGAACTTGTTGTAGAGAGCGTGGAACTGATCCTTGCTGAGTTTCATCTCATTGTAGAGCTTGACGTTCATGTCCTCTACCGTGGTGGTGAGAACACTAACACCATCAGCACAGCTGAATGAGAAGACATTCTTACCATTCTTGTCAACTGGTTTGAGCTCAAATGGAGGAAGCTCAACATCGGCAGGAGACTTGATGAAGATCTTGATGTAAGCAACGGCAACTTCATTCTCTCCGTGCATGAGGGACACGCGTACAATAGGAGTACGTCCGATAGAGGCTTGTCCATCAGTGCTGAACACCTTCGGAGTGAACATACCGTTCTCAATGGTAGCGAAGTCAGCCTGATCCGTTACAGGAGTACCGATCTTGTAGTTCTTTACAAGCTCGAACTTCCAGTCGAGGCCGAATTCCTTAAGCTCTTCGTTCTTAAACTCATAGCATTCATCATAATTAAGGGCGTGAGCTGCTACGATCGACTTAAGATTAAGTGACTCGTTGTAAACAACAGCGGTGTCACATGTAGCGTGAGCTTCGTCAAGAGTAGTATGACCCTCAGACCAAACAATCTGATTCTTAAGGAAAGCATCAGCATCTGGTTCAGCGATATAGCGTCTGAAGTGGGCATCTTTCTTATTGATGTTCTTAGCATCCTTAGAGATCGCCTGAGGCCAAGCAATCACCGGAGCCCCAAATTCACCTCTAAAGAGGGTAGCGTAGTCGGAAACGACAACAACATCCTTCTTCTGAGCCCTGAGGGCTACAACGGAGATCAGCTTCTCGTTAGCCTCTGTGCCGGTAACCGCGACAGAAACTGTCAGTATACCATCCTTGAAGCTCTTGAATGTCGGAACAACATCGAAATCCTTAGAGGCATTCGCTCTTGTGCTGATGTAAGGAACTCCCTTCTTAACGAAAGAGTAGGTGTAGGTCTCGTCAAGCTTGACATCAGCAGAGTTAACATGATACTCAGCCTCGAATTCAGGGTTGATGTGGGTTGTTGTATTACCAGCAGTCCACTTTTCCCCCTTGGTATTAGCGGCCGCTACAATAAGATCATTGTAGCGCATAGACACGAACCTCATAGCTTCAACACCGTCAACGTAGCACTGAGGCACGAAAACGAGGGAAGAGAGAGCCTTCTCAAGGTCGAACTCGAAGTCCTCATACTCACCTTTTGCATTCTTCACGTTGTGAAGGATGAGTTTGCCGTCCTTAAGCTCAGCGGTGATGGTACCAACAGGGAACACGGTGAGGTCGGTCTTCTCACCCTCTGCATCCTTGCTCGCATAGTAGTACCAGAAACCGTCAGCGTTAGGCTTGTAGAAACCGCCGTCCTTGCCGTCCTTGCCGTCCTTGCCGTCCTTACCAGGAGCGCCAGGAGCGCCATCCTTACCATTAGTGATGGTGTAGGTCTTACCATCACTTGTAGTGATCACGAGACCGTCATCAGTGGCGGTCACGCCAGTGATAACACATCCAGCATTGATCTTCGACTGAAGATCCTTGATGGTGGACGCAAGCTGGGAGTTCTCCTCCTTCAGCTTGTTGATGTCATCATCGTAGTCCGTACAAGATACGGCTACACCCGCGAAGCCCAAGACAAGGGCTCCAGCGAGGAACAAGTTTTTAATTTTTTTGTTCATAGCTAAAAAACAAAATTGAAATAAATAAAACGTATAATTGTTACTCATAGTAATAAATATGTTTTGCGGTCCCCACAAGGGGGTACTCCATAACACAATGACAAATATATGGGTTTAATTTTTCATAAGCAAGATTTTTCATAAAGAAATTGCCGAAAAACCGAAAAAAAAGCATTTGTCACTATGAGTGACATCCCATTTCTCACGGGAATCCACGTCACAAGCTTCCGGAACGGACATATTCATAAGCAAAACCCCGCCTCCGACATGCACTTTGCATGCGAAAGCAGGGGAAAGCAGTCGTTATGGTCGGGATGCCGGATGCTTCTGCCGCCCTCAGCGGCCGTAAGGGCTTAAAGATATATACCTATTAATATAATTACAGCGGACGCTCAGTCCTTCAAGCACCCAATAGGAACAATCTTGACCCCATCAGGCCTTGTGTACGCCATTTGGCCACCTGTGATGATCATAAGCAGATCCGGCTCTCTCAGCGGGTTCTGCATCTCAGATTCGTTGTGTGTTTTTATCAGCCGCTTAAGTTCAAGCAGATGCGCCGCACCGTCCTCAATCTCGCGGCTGCCGAGTTTGCACTCAATCAAGGCATAGCGTCCGTCCGAAAGATGCAACACGACATCCGCCTCAAGTCCGTACCTGTCCCGGTAATACGAAAGGTGGCTATCTTGATCCATCGTGTAAATCCGAAGATCACGTATGCACATCTGCTCGAACAGGAACCCAAATGTCTTCAATTGTGTCATCAAGATATCCGGAGACAACCCCAAAGCGGCGACCGCGACAGACGGATCACAGAACGATCTTTTAGGGGTACTTCTGATGTTTGATTTACTCCTTATCGCCGGACACCATGCACCTATGTCCTGAATGACAAACAATTTTTCCAAAGCCTTGACATAATCATCAAACGTGTCCGAAGAGCAGCTTACCTCACCGGAAGAAGTGACATCCGAAAGCATTGATGTCTTTTTGACAATCGTTGAGATGTTACGGGCGTATGAACGCATTATCATCGCGGCAGTCTTCTCGTCACGCTGAACTCCATCTATTCTGGAAATATCCTCCGAGCAGACACTTTTCATATAATTCTTGGCAACAAGCAACCGGGCCTTGTTTTTTACAGGAAGAAGCGATGCTGGCCATCCACCACGGCACGCCGCAAGAATCAATTCCTCGACAGACAGTTTTGAAGTTCTACCGTCAATATCATATTCCGGGTCATTAAATAGTTCACCGACAGAGACCTGCCCTGTCGACTCCTTTGACTCCCATAAACTCATAGGGAGCATTTTCATCTTTGCGATCCTGCCTGTTCCCGAATGTCTGGTCTCTTCTTTTTTCACCCTATTGGAGCCAGTAAGGATGAACTGTCCCGGGACACCACCTCTTTTATCGCATACTGTTCGTACCGCATCCCAGATTACAGGCGCATCCTGCCATTCGTCAATCAAACGTGGAGTGTCGCCCATCAGAAGAAGCGATGGCTTGGAAGCCGCCGTCGCCAGATATTCATCCCTCATGTCAACATCCTGCAAACTAATGGAGCTGTTAGCAATTTGGCTGCATGTCGTGGTTTTTCCGCACCATTTCGGCCCCTCAACAAGCACCGCGCCCGAGGCTTCAAGGTTGTCTTGCAATATACGATCAGCGATTCTCTTGAGATATTCCATACTAAATTTTCATTTATTTGCCAAAGTTATGAAAATTAACGTAAAAGCACAAAGCAATCGGTGTTTTCGTGGCATTTCAATCGGTGTTTTCGTGGCATTTCAATCGGTGTTTTCGTTGGTATATTCTCTGCCAATGCACTGCGCGCGAGAAGTAGCATAGTTTTCATATTTGGCAACAATTCGTTATATTTGAATGGACTTGCGCATAATGACACAACCGATTCGGCAGTCCTGCTGCAATGTCCGTAAAGAGCCGAATCCAAAAACATAGGCAAATGAGAAAAATTGCTGTTATTGAATATCTTCTGTCCAGTGTTCTGCTGTTGACCGTTCAGACACTACCGATAGGAGTCATCTCTTCCGCAGCGGCACAAGGCCAAAGTGTGGTGGTGGACAAAACGCTGACTTTCGAGAACAAGGTGCACGACTTCGGAAAGTTCGCCGAGAGCGGAGGACCACAAACCTGCATATTCAAGTACAGAAACAACACCAACGTGGCGATTGTCATACAAAAGGTAATCGTATCGTGCGGCTGCACGCAGGTGACATGGTCGGGAAAACCGACAAAACCTGGAGAGAACGGCGAGATAAAGGTACTGTTCTCCAATCAGATAGGATCTGGCCACTTCGACAAGACCATCGCCGTGTACGTTTCCTCGAGTCCAAACCAGATCATCCTCAGGGTCAGAGGGGAGGTCTTGGAGGCGGAGGAAAAAGGAGAAGCCACTTCACCGGCCCCATAAAGAGCCTTGGCGAAATGGCTTGACCAGTCACAGAGTCCGGCTTCTACTTCTTGCCGATTCTCACTTTGGCCTTGATGACCTCACCCTCACTTGTCACGACAGCTTTCCTCGCGGTGTCGAAAACAGCCCCGTCAGGGATGGTGATGGCGCATCCTTCAGCCAGTGCAAGTCCTCCAATGTCCACAATCGAGCCTCCGGCCCCCTCAGCCGACAGCTCTCCCGCGGCATCGGAGAGTTCCAAGTAGGCATTGTACGCCTTTCCGCCTACAATGCCCCATTTACCTTTGACATTGACTGTGGCCTTGGCGACATTGAACCTTGAGTCCTTGGCGGTCAAGGACAAACCGCACCCCTCACTTTCCAGATTCAGCACACCGCCACCGATTATCGTGACAGACCCAGACACGGACATCGCCGGAGCCTTTGAGACCACGGAGCACGTGCCGCTGACGTAAATCTTCAGTCCATCAATACGGGAATCCAACCCGATTGTGGTCTCGTCGGACAACTGGATTATTGCATTGTTCAAAGTCAGCAGGTTGCTGGCGGCGCTGTAGGTAACCGAACCTCCTCCGTGCCAGGCTCCTGTTATGTTGGAGGCGTTCTCGGCGGTCACTCTGACACCGCCTATCCAGAGATCGTAGGAGGATTTCTTCCCTATCACGACCTTCGATGTGACAATCACACCATCCTTGACTATCCCGCGGTTGGTGGCGTCGAACTTCACTCCTTCAGGCGCGGAAATCACACAACCGTCGAGATCCAGAGCGTCAAAGTTAACCACCGAACCCAGAGTACCCGTGGCCGTAACTTCCGTGTCCGCGCCGGAGACCGAGAGGTAAGACAGGCCGTCAACAAGACCAGACAAGCCTCTGCTGCCGTCCGCGTTCACCTTGCAGCCGCTGATCGTAAGTCTGGCGCCATTCTCGGCGAGCGCCACTCCGCTGCCCGAGACACTGCGCAGGTTCAAGGTGCCAGCTCCAAGGATGTTCAAGGAACCGGCGGACTCAATGGCCGATCCGGACGAGGAGATGTCGCATTTCCCGTTCACGCGGATTTTGAGATTCTCGATGGAGGACACAATCCCTGCCGCCGAAGAGACAATCTCGGCGTTGGTCAAGGTAAGGGTGTTGGATGCCACCTCATAGGAGACACTGCCTCCCTTCAGCCACGATCCGGTGATGCTTGCGGCGTTGTCAGCGGAGACTTTCTCTCCTCCGATGGAGAGGTCGTACACACTCTTGATCTCCACAAGAGTCTTCACTACATCCTCGCCAACGACTACAGAGCCGGAGAAAGAGTCAAAGACAGCATTCGCGGGTGCGGTGATCTTGCATCCGTCCAGCCCCAAGCCATCAATGTCTGCGATTGAACCCGAGGTTCCCTCGACCGCAAGATAGGTTCTCGTTCCCTCAACCTTAAGATAGCCATCTCCACCCTGAGGGCTGGTGACCCCCCATTTGCCTCTCACCCTGACATCGGTATCCGAGATGGTGACAGAAGAATTAGGCTGCAGCATTATTCCTATCATACCCTCAAGGCGGAGGATTCCCGTGCCTGTTATCCTCATGTCGGCAAGAGCGTTAACAGCGGAAGCGGTGGACTTAATTGAGCAGGTTCCGATGACATTGACTGTCAGTCCGCTCACTTCAGATTTGATGCCTACGTTGTCGAGGGAAGTCTCGATCTCCACTCCTTGAAGTGTAAGGATCTTCGACTCAAAGTCATACGAAACCTTTCCCCTCTTAAGCCAAGCGCCTCCGACACTTGACGCATTGTTGGAGTCAACCAGATTGCCTCCCACCCAGACGTACTTCACTTCTGGCTCAGGTTCATTCTCGGCAACAGGAATACTATATACCGTACCATCCGCCATTGTAAGTATCAAAGTCTTCCCGTCTTCCGAGAGTTTAACGCCAGCGAACAGGCCGGAACCACCAGCGTCACCCTTGTCACCTTTATCGCCTTTATCACCTTTATCTCCTTTCTCCCCTTGCAGTCCAGTCGCCTTGGTTCCCGTTGTAGTCCAGGTCTTTCCACCATCCACCGAGACCTCCCACTCATTTGTGGAGACATTGACGCGCAGCATCGGCACCCCGCCATCGCTACCGGGATCACCCGTATCTCCCTTAAGTCCATCCTTACCGTTGGCGCGCACTTTCTGCCCACCGCACAGAAGCCATTCACCGTTCAACGTCCAATAGTAACAACCATCCGTATCCTGCCTGATCGAGATGTCAGGAGTTCTCCCGTCAACTCCATCCTTGCCATCCACGCCATTCTTGCCATTATAGATCGTTATCGGTGACTGCTTGTTGAAATAAATCGCGTAGCCGCCCTCGACAGGGACGACAGATTTTATGTAGTCGCCCCCCTCCATGGCATTGACAAGGGACATCAGGCTCTTAAGCTGCTCGCCGAACCTGTCGGAGAGTGTCTCCAGGCTTTTGAGGCGCTGTTCGTGTTCCTCGTAGAGTTTACCGAGATTGTTGATCTCATCCTGATAGTCTGAACATGACATCAGCGATGAAAGGGCGAGGAGAGCCGCGGCGGCAAGCATAGCACACTTCTTGAAATATTTCTTCATCGTATTCATTGTAGATTAATAGTATCCATATATAATTTAACATTTCTTATGAGACGAGCCTGAAAAATCAGCCTATTCTCCGTCAGTTTGAATTGAACGATGGTCCCGAATTTCCGCATTTCATCTTCCAAGGTCGAATTTCAATCCGACAAGACAATTAAACTGCCAATCAAAACCACTATCCTTTCCAACTTTTGAATTGAATTCATCCGGGAATATACCTGCGTCCGATTCCAGACAAATGGACAGGCGGCGGGCAAGCCGGAGGTCAAGCTCAAGGCCTCCACGAGCCGCCCAGAAGAATCTTGTTCCAGCCCATAACTTCTCCAAACCTTGGAAATCCGGATTGTTCCTGCGCGCACGGTTGGCTTCTATATTCCTGAAACCCACCGCCGTCCCTCCTCCGGCAAAGAGGTTCACGCTGACAAGGCGACCCTCACGCCAGCCGGCAAGGACAGACGTGACATCCAAGACAATCTCCGCACTGGACCGCACATAGTTCCAGGTGTAGTCGAAACGAGGGTAGTTGTACCGGTTCCTGGCCTGCCAGCCATTGAAGGCGACCCTTGCGCCAAGCAAGCGGCTGAACCTATAACCGACAGACACTTGAGCCGAGGGCGAGAGGAGGTCGGCAAAATCAGCCTCTCCCAACGAAAAGGCTCCTCCACCAAGAATCCGGACATTCCATTCGGGACTGAACGTCCCGGAGACGGAACTAATGGGAAGAATATCCCGTCGGTCATTCTCGTGTGTGACCGCAAACGCACCAGACGCATAGGTAAGCATAAACAGACAAATCAAAACTATCTTTCTCATCATCAGCACTTTCAGTGTATTATTAATATGATGGTCAAGGTCATTGAAGAAAAAATCCCCGGCTCGTTTTCGCAAACCGGGGAAATCGATAGATTAATCAATTATGAACTAATTGCCTTCTGTCCTGTTAACAGAACCATCAACCCAAACAATGAGATCCTTCTGGCTCCACTTGTGGTGGATTCTGACAGGGATCCTAACATTGAAGCTGACAACTGTGGCAGTATTGTTCTTATACCTCAGGAAGTCATAGTTGTAAGCGTCATTCTTAGGCTTGGATGTATGGCCGGCAGGGACAACGTGTCCATTGTCAATACGGGTCATTGTTCCGTCAAGAACCTGGAACTCAACGCCATTGCTGTACGTCTTGAGAGACTTGAACTCACCGGAAAGGTCGGTCTCGATTTCTTCAGGATTAACAGTGATGAGATCCACATTGTAGTACTTGTAGAGGTCAGTCGTCCTATGGGTTCTGAATACATAGTCGCTTGCGGTACCGATAGACCTCCAATCATAGAACTCAACAAGATCGAAGAGGGAAATCGTTGTTCCGTTGTCAACAGCGTCGGTGAATACAGCAGGGCCCTTAGGTTCAACATAAACCGGCTTCAGGAGCTCAACATTGAAGGTATTATCCTTCAGCGGCATATAAGCACCACACTCCTTATTGAAGACAGCCACGCCGAGGTTGACATCAAATGTCGCCTTAAAGAACTTGGCAACTGATTCAGCATCATTGATAGACAAAGACTTCTTACCCTCAGGGAGGTTGATCAGATCCTTAGCGGCCTCAGATTCGCTTGGGATCACGAGCCTTGCCTCGTAATCACGAGAGGCTTCCTCGCCGAACTCAGTACCCTTAGCCAAGTACTCAATCTTTGCGATCACCTCATTGCCGGCCTTCAGGACAGTGTTCTTGTACTCGTACTTGACATTGTCAGTGTAGAGAGAAACGGCTGCCGCAGGTTTTGTGATGTCAACAGTGTTGGCGACAGAAAGCTTATATGTATTTCCGCTCGCGCCCTTGACACTCTTGCCATTGTTGGCCAGGGTGAAGTAATAGACATAACGGAGCTCATTCTGCTTGAATGTCGGGAAGTTAGCAGGAACGTTCCAAGCCATTGATGGAGCGAAAGCATCCGGAACAATAGTGATTGAAGGAGCGTTGTCATTTACACCGAATTCGAAATCAGATAACCAGTTATTGCCAAATGAATGTCCGATGGTTGTCTTTGCGAAGCGCTCGTCAAGGTAAACATTGAAGTCGCAGTTAGCCTCCTTGATGTCAACCTCATTGCCTGGAGCCTCGACATTGCCGTGGAGGTTCCTGAGCTGATCCTTGTCAAGAACATCATTGGCAGGATTGAAACTGTTGTCAGCGTACCAGTACTTAGGTATCTTGTTAGCCATCACGCCCTTAGGGTAAGCGAAGGTAACCTTTACCGGGAGATAGACAGGCTCACGGTTGAAGTTGGTGTTGCCCAGCCCCTTCCTTGGGATGAACTTAATGTACCTTACCTCCTCAACAACAGGATATGTCTTGTCGTTCACACAGTTCACGAAGTCTTCGCGGCTGAGGTAAATACCAAACATGTTGGTCGTCTCGGAATCAGGATCCTTGTATTCAAAGATATGACCAATCTTCTTGTCAGCAAGCTTGAATATAGGCTGATCATAAACGTCTTTCTCTCCCGTAGGAACCCACTGAGCGAACTCAAAGAGAGGATCATTAGGGTCAATCGGCACAGGGGAGTCAGGCAGTTCAAGCACGTGCGAGTACTTCACAGCCTCATAGAGAACATTGAAAGTCTCCTTACCCATGTCAACAGCTTCGTCAAGGACTTTCTGCTCTATGGCGTGCCAAGTGGTTGGCTGGAACTGCTCTGTACACTTGTAGTAGAAGTAGCCCAGGTCGAATACCTTGGTGATGATAGGTCTCTCAGGCTCAACTATGATGAACTTGATGTAACCTTCCTCGACAATCTTGTTGTTGACAGTGTCCTTAAGTTCTACGCGGATAAGCGGAGTTCTGCCGACGATCGACTTCGGAGCGTTCTTACCTACCTTTGTCTCATCCGGCTCGCAGGCAAGAGGATCGGTGTCGCTGTTTGACTTGACACCACAGGCAACGATGTAAGTGCCGTCAGCCCTAGTCTTGAGAAGGCTGTGGTTCTGGGTCTGTTCCGTTCCATTCTCACCAACAGAGTAAGGAACCTGAACGAAATTGAACTTCATTCCAAGATCCTTAAGCTGAGCCTCGGTGCGAGTCTTGATCTCGCGGTCATTCCAAGAACGGCGGGAGTTGAAGATGACATCAGCTTCAACGAGTTTGTTAAGGTTGATACCCACCTCGCTGTCGTACTGAAGTTCAAGAGTGGCCACCATCTGAGCAGCGTCGTGAACCTTATGATAAAGATGCATACCGCCTTCCACCGGAGCCTTGTGAGGATCATCACCATAGCCAAGAAGTTTGCCCGGCTCACTTGTGTTCTGTACGTATTTCTTCTTGGCGGGGTCCCACTTCCAGGAAGAGTACTCATGCTCCGGGTCAATGTAGGTGTACTGCTTGGCAAAAGCGGTATAGGCAAGGCTCTCGAACACCATCTGAGAGGCATAGACAGAAGCCCAGGTCGAGGTGACTGTCTCCTTACCCTCTCCCAACGGAGCGGTAACGGCGAGGTCAGTAATCTTGTTTGGTTTAGCCTCGTGCACATAGAAATCGAATAAGTGTTTTGGACTGTCCTCCTCCTGGGTCATTACCTTCTCACCTTGCATAGTGATGCCGACATGCATGATGCCGTCCTTGATGTCAATGAATCTGGCCGTAGGATTGGCTTCGGCAGGATTGGTCGCATAGTTAGGCACGGAAGCAACTCTTGTCTTCACGAAATCAGGATCCTGAGACACGGTTCCAAGGTTTGCCTGTGTGTAATCGGACACGATCGCAGTTGAAGGATCAAGGCTGTACAGCTTGTCATAAGTAGGGTTAAGGTAAACCGGATTCTCAGCGTGCTTTGTCGTCTCGCCTACGGAATAGGTGTTCTCAACCGTGGTCCAACCATCAGCGGTGTGACGCATGTGGGCATGCTTATTACCTACCGCCTTAGGGCCGATGGCCACCGGCTGGTAAGGAATGTAGATGTACTCCATGGCATTCTGGCCATCGAGAACCATCTCAGGCTTGTAGACAAGAGCCTTAAGATAGGTATTAAGGTCAATCGTAAGAGTACCATCATAACCCTTGACGTTAGTCAGCTTAAGCTGGCCGTCAGTCCAAACAACTCCAATGCGGTCTTCCTCCTTTGGAGCCCACCTCAAGGTGGTCACTTCCTTTGTCTCATTGTCTCCGACAACGGTAACCTTTACCCAGAAACCCTTCTCAGCGCCTTCTGTGCCAGGATAGTAGTAGATGCCAGTGGCATCCTTGCCATCCTCGCCTTTCGGGCCTTGAGGTCCCTGGGGGCCGGTCTCACCTTGGTCACCTTTTTCGCCCTTCTCACCCTGGGCCTTGTACTCGGTCTTGACACCATCAATGTACCAGTAACCATCCGAACCGATTGTCACCACGCTTCCCGGCTTGCCATCCTTACCATCGGCGCCATTGGTACCGTTGGTAATCTCGAATGTCTCGCCGCTGCTCAATGTCACTTTGACACCTTTCGCGCTAGACTCCACATTAGTGATCACAGACCCCTTCTGAATCAGGGCCTGCAACTCCTTAGACACCTTCTCGACTGCACTCACGCGATCGGTAAGGTCGTTGATGTCGCTTTCATAATCCTGACAGGACACGAAAGCACCCGCTGACAGAACCAATGTGGCTCCAAGCAGGAAAGAATTGATCAACTTTTTGTTCATAACAAAAAAATAAAAATGTATAGATTGAACTTAAATGTTTATAGTTATCTAATATACAAGAGCACCCATCGCTCTTCCTTAGTCTCATTGGACATCTAATCCATCGTCATTATCACTCCTAGTGACAAATGCTTTTTTTCCGGTTTTTCGGCAATTTCTTTATGAAAAATCTTGTTTATGAAAAATTAAACCCATATATTTGTCGTTGTGTTATGGAGTACCCATCGCTGGTGGTCTGTAAACATATTTATTACTAGGAGTGACACCCGTTTTCTCTCGGGAAACACTGACTCAGACCACTGGAACGGACATATTCAATCAGCAGGATCGTGGACTGACATACGGTTTGCATGCCGGAGGTGTCCTTGTTGTTGCCGCCCTCTGCCGGACGCTTTGACGGGGCCAGGCGCTTCGACAGGCTCGGTGGCCGGGTGGAGCATATTCATCAGAAATTGGTCAGGAGGCGAGCGTTACGCATTCTGTCGAGACGGTCGGAGCCACCGAGATAGTGCTCGGTGACCATCAGGCTGGAGTGGCCGAGAGATTCCGAAATGAATGTGAGATCCACGCCCTGACGGAGGAGAACTGTCGCGAAACTATGCCTGGCTGAATAGGTTGTAAATGGAGGGATTCCCAATTCCTCAGCGATCTTCTTCAATGCGTTGTTGCACATGCTTATGACTTTTCGGACGGTATTTGAGATTGACAGCATGTCAGTAGCACCCTCGGCGTAGTCAAAGAGGAGGGTCTCGGGGTTGCCGTCGTAGGGATTGCCCCAGCGATGGAGGATGTCCATCATCTCTGGTGTGATCACAGCACGGATGATCTTGGAGCCTCCATAGGCATGAGCTGTCTTGGAACGAAGGAAGCATATTTCCCCGTCTATTATATTCTTATATTTAAGGAACAGCATATCACGGAAGTTGATGCCGTTGCAAAGGTAGGAGAATAGCCACAGGTCACGGTAGCGCTCTCTGGAAGTCGTGCCTTTATAGGCGACTATTTTACGAATATGGTCGTACGAGAGGGAAAGGCTTCTGGAACTGCCCTTAGGAATGATGTATTTGCCCCGGCCGAACGGGAACAGAGCCTCCTTGACAAGACCGGCGGCGGCAGCTTCGTTCATCACACAGCGCAAGGTTTTCATGTAGATGCTTATCGTGGTTATGGCTTTCTTCTCCTTCCTGAGAAAATTCTCGAAGGCGTTGAACCATGAAACAGATAACTTACTGAACAGAATTTCCTTGCCGGCAAATCTCTCAACGTTTTTCAAGGTTGTACGACATCGGTAATATGAGTTTATCCGTCCCTCAGTGTGAAATATGGCCATCATCGACTCAAGTGCCGCGTTTAACGTCTTATCAACGGGTTTACCCATTCTTGCCTCCAAAGCTTCAAACGAGAAAGTACCTCTTTCAAGCAACGCTTCAACTTCCGAGCTTATCTGATTGAATTTCGAGATGATGTCGGCGTGACAGTCGGGCATCCTCTTGGAATAGGATATTCGCTTCCATTCCGAGGCGGGAAGATCCACGCCTGTTGGATAATACTTTTGGATACGACTGTAAACCACTTCGATCTTGACCGGGAAGACACCTGATTTCTTTGCTCTGCGCCTGTCAAGCACAGCGATGACGGAGACTCCGTCCTTGGTAATTTTTAACATAGCACTAATTATTTATGAGTGAATAATTTGCATACAATTTATATACATGTCCATGCATGATGGTACTACCATACTGAAAATGAATTTATGAGGATGTATGCAATGGAAAGCGTATGTAAACGTGGGTACAAAAAAACAGGCAGGGAGGCAATAGGTTAGTTATGTTCCTTACAAAGTCTTATAAGGTACAAAACAGACGCAACAGTGGGATTGGTACACGAAAGAGGGTTCTGCGGTACAATTCGGGAAAAGGAAAGTTAGGTTGGTAATCTGAGACAGTACCACATGACACGTCAGGGGACACATCCGCCCCTTCACGTCGCCGTGGAGTGCAGAGTCCCGTGGACGGCATCACGGGAGTGTGGGATATGTACACAAAAGGAGCCCCGGACGTCATGAGACGTCCGGGGCTCCCCGAGGCACGGCGGCGAC
>ERZ1034691.145-NODE-145-length-54589-cov-8565.780467_pt1 | contig 54589 bp, 92 predicted proteins | sample MGYA00520638_ERZ1034691 | MGnify/ENA primary metagenome ERZ1034691 (study PRJEB33766, sample SAMN09781763) | gut metagenome | biome: gut microbiome | host: Homo sapiens | place: Madagascar | study: EMG produced TPA metagenomics assembly of the PRJNA485056 data... | reverse complement strand
ATCTCCCTTTTTATGTGTTACAATATAATCAAGTTAAGAGAGAAACAAAAAAAAACACAAGGAGGCAATGATATGGCAGATTTAATTAAAATAATTAGAAATTGTGAATTTACAAGATTTGGAATCAGGCATTTATCTGATGATGAAAATTATAACATTGGTGATATTGTAAGAAATTCATATGATTGGAATTATGAATTAGATCATAGCACATATGAAGATGAAGCGCCTGTTGAACTTGATGGTGCATGTGCTTATGAACTTAACATAGACAGTATCAATGATACTGATGAAGAGATTCAGAATAAATTAAATATAGCTCTTGAGGAGTCAAAATGTTACTCCGGTGATGTTGTTCTTTTAGGCTCCGACTGGGCAGGTTATGGACAGGATGAAAATGAAATTATTATGCAAGATGCGGAAGTTTTGTATAAATTTTAATTGGAGGAAATATGTATGAAAGAAATATTTAAGCAAATACATAGATTTTCGGATGAAATGATTTTTCAAGAGGGTAAACCATTTGAGTTTATTCTTAATATAGGAGAGAACAGTGATAATAAAAGATTGAAGTCAAATAAAAAGATGGCTATTGATAAAATGGTTGTCGGAGGAAAATATAAGATAGAAGTTAAAAAGTATATGACAGAACCAGCTACATCAACATTTGATTTTCAGGATAAATGGAATAATGGAACGCCAATGCCACTTTGTATAATGCAAGGCGAAGTTATAAAAGAAACAAGAGGGATGTATTATATGAATTTACAAGGAAAAGCAGAACCTACATCAAAATGCCTTGTATGTGGAAAAACTCTTACAAACCCGGTTTCTAAATTATATGGAATAGGTCCAGAATGTAGTGAAAAAGTAGGTCTTATAAGAATAGAAAGTGAGGAGGAAGCAAAAGAAAAACTAAAAGACATTATGGAACAGATTGATGATATAAGTTGGGAAGGCTGGGTTATCAAGTCAGCTATAAAAGAATGGGAGATGATATAATGAAGTTGCTATGTGATACAATGCCATGTTTTGGTTTAGACTGTCCATTTTTTGATTGTGGTAAATGCAAAGTAGACAACCGTCTTTGTATTAGAATGTCAATGCCTATGGAGAAACGTGTTGTAAGACATGAATGTAGATGGTTAAGGGAGGAGAAGAAATAATGGATTCGATTGGATGTTTTAAAACAAGAAGATTAACAAAGCATGAACTAATTGATGCTATCAATAGAGCTTACCCGGATGATGTAATATGTGGTGAAAATTATTGTGTAGCAGTTTGTTTGGAAACAACTGTTCATTACGATGATGAACCAAAACAGATAATTCAATTTGGAAAGAATCTCAAGTTTTAGGAGGAAATATAAAATGAATAGAGAAGAATGCGAAAATCAGATATTAGAAAAGTTGAAGGAGATAAAGGACATAGTAAAGCAGTATGATAAATCATATAAATTTTACTTGAGTTTGAATATTATGGATAATTATATGCTAGCTAATAATAGATACTACGAAAATACAAAAACTCCTATAAATGTATCTTTGATTGATGGACAGATAAAACATTGGAAGGTATGATTTAATATGACAACTAGATATTTTTCAGATAAGCAGGAGAAGCATATAGCAAAGGTGACTGGGGGTAAAGTGCAGAGCAATTCCGGTGGAACAAAATTTGGAGGAGGTGATGTACATACAAAAAAATTCTTTATAGAAGCAAAAACTCCTACAGTATGCAGAGAAACTTTCACAATCAAAAAAGATTGTATGTATAAGATGAAGGAGCAGATGTTTGAGCAGGGAAAAGAGTGTTGTGCATTAGCATTTACTTTTGACCCTGACAAACAGGAAAATTTTTATATCATCTCTGAGAAAGAATTTTTAGAATATTTAAGATATAAGGAGGATAATAATGCTTAAAAAGTTTTTACAGACACATTCACATTTAAGTGTTAATTTTATGTATTTGCCATGTTTTGGTGGGATGCGAAAAATACAGGTGTTTAATCACACTTTTGATTTGTGTACGCCTATTTTTGAATACAGCATACTTGCGGAAGAATTAGATGATCTCAACGTTGATCTTGAAACAGCTCTTATTGTCCCTGTGGTTAATTGGTGGGTTCATAGACATAAAAAAGAGGAGGAATCATAATGGCAAAAGAGGCATTGGCAGTAAAATATAGACCTAAAACATTTAATGATCTTACCGAACAAAGTGCTATAAAAGATATCTTGGAAAATCAGATCAAAACAAAGACATTCCAGCATGGGTATCTGTTCACAGGACCAGCAGGAACAGGAAAGACAACATCTGCAAGAATATTTGCCAACATGATAAATGATGGAAAAGGAAATCCTATTGAAGTGGATGCGGCATCTAATAGCGGTGTTGATAATATTAGACAGATTATAGAAGATGCAAAAAGAAAACCACTGGATGCAGAATATAAGATATTTATAGTAGATGAGTGTCATTCATTATCAAATGGAGCGTGGCAGGCATTACTCAAGACGCTTGAAGAACCGCCAAAATTCACAATCTTTATCTTTTGTACGACTGACCCACAGAAAATACCAAATACAATTCTATCCAGAGTGCAGAGATACAATTTCCAGAAAATCAGTAATAGTGGTATTGAAGATCGGTTATTTACCATTTTCACACTGGAAAGCGCAGACGCTCACGACTCTGAGGATGATAGTGTATACACAGTGGATGATGATGCTATTGCTTATATAGCTAAAGTGTCATCTGGTGGAATGCGTGATGCAATTACATTATTGGATAAGTGTCTTTCATTATCTCATGATTTAACACTGGAAAATGTGTTAAAGACTATTGGGTCTGAAAATTATGATACATTTTTATCCTTGCTTACTGCACTTGCAAATAATAACAGTGCAACCTCTATCAGTCTGATTGAGCAAGTGTATAGTGATGGAAAAGATGTAAAGCAGTTTATGAAAGACTTTGCTAAATTTATTTTAGACGTGGAAAAATATAGTATGTATCAGGATTTTAGATATATTAGTTTACCACAGACAATGGAGAGTGATTTGAGAAATTTAACCAATAATCTTGATATGTTTACTGTTATGGATTTTGTAGTTTCTTTGAATAGTCAGATTAAATGGGATAACGACCCAAAGACATTGATTGAATTATCAATTTTGATTTATTGTGGAAAGGAGTGTTAGCATGATAAAAGCAGGCACAAAGTGTAAAGTAATAGCTGACAATATGAATAACTTTAAGGCTGGAGATATTGTTGTAGCTTTAGATGATAGTAATGTGCCTTATTGTTGCTTACTCAAGGACTATGACCCTAATAAAGGTATAGGAGGCTATGAACTATCTCTATTTCATTGTTTATTCGAGGTTGAATTAAAGGAGGTGTCGGACAGTGATAGGACAGAAGAATAATATTCAAACCCTTATTCAATGGAGACGTAATAAAGCTGTTCCAAGATTCATTATTATTTCCGGGGATATTGGAAGTGGAAGATTGACACTTGCGAAAGTCATTATAAAAATGATAAATGCAAAGGGAATAATCATGGGAAATAGTATAGACGATGTGAGAAACACTATAGAGAACGCTTACAGGATTACAGAACCCGCTTGCTATATTTTTAGAAATGCTGATGATATGAGAACAGAAGCTAAAAATGCGCTCCTTAAAATAGTTGAAGAACCACCAAACAATGCTTATTTTATAATGACTGTTGAAAACATAGATAATATGCTGGGAACCATCAAGAGCAGGGGAACAGTAATATCAATGGAACCTTACTCTCAGAAAGAATTAAAAAGTGTTTGTGATGATGACTTTATTTTGCAATATGCTACAAATATAGCAGATACAAAGCGAGAAAGAGCTGAGTTGGAAAGAACGGAGAATTGTGTACTTGATGTTATAGCTGGGATGAAAGCTAAAAGTGGGGCAAAGATATTAAAAGCTACCACACAGCTAAGATCAAAAGCCGCAGAAACAGATAAGATTGATTGTTTATTATTTATGCTTATGTTCAAAGCAGAGCTTTTACATTATCCGGAATTGTACAATCAAAATAGTTTAAAGTACCTTGTGAAATGTACTCAGGAACTACAGAGGATGAGTGTTAATAAAAAAGCAAGCATTGAATGTATGCTGGTATCGTTATTAGAGGAGGTAAAAAATGAGGTTAATTGATGCAGATGAGCTAATTCAATCTATTGAGAATGCGGAAAGTGATTGGGCGATATATGCTGACTCATGCTTAATCATTGATTTTATCAATTTACAATCATCAAATGATTATGCCTCAATTTATAATGAGGCCTATACAAATTGCATTGAGGATATAAAGAATAAAATAAATGCGATTGGGTATGTGCCTGTTTGTTTAGATTGTTTATCCAAGGCAGAACTTTTTAAAATTTTAGAAGAGGTAAAGGATGCAAATATTTCCAAGACGTTGGAACATAAAGACCAAAATTGAATATTTACAACGTAAGATTATATTAAATAGTATAGCATACTATGAATTAAATACAAATAAGCTCACGGATAAGCAGTATGACGAGTTGAGCAGACAGTTGGTAGTCATGCAGGCAGAATACCCGAACATAATGGACACTCAGTATGGTTATGTGTTTTATGACTTTGATGGTTCAACTGGTTTTGACTTGTATCATAGGCTCAATGCATGTGATAAGGAATATTTATATAATATAGCTTGCCATGTTTGTAATGATGTAAAATCTGTAAAACAAGTAAAACCTAAACCAGTCAAGAAAAAGAAAGGAGGATTATTTTGAACGCAAATGAAACAAAGAAATATAGAGTATGGTTTTCAAGGCAGTGGAGAAGTATATGTCAACAGTTGAAGAAATCGACTATAGATTGGAATCATGTGTACATTACACCCTCTCCAACCTTGAAAAATCCACCAGAGAGGAGTGAGATACTTGGAACTGTCGGAACTGATGAAGAAGATTGCTGGTAATGATATTCCTCATTATTTGGTGTTGTATGGGCAGGAACAAACTATATTAGATATGTATATTAAGCAGATTTTGGCTGTGACTCAAGCACAAGCCGTATATGTTGATACTGTGTCAAGTGTTATAAAGCAAAGTGGAAAAAAGAGTCTTAATAAATCTATAAAATGTTATATTGTGCCCGATGATCTATCTTATCTTAAAGCAGAAACTGTTTGGGATAAGATAAAGAAAGATTTTAAAAAGAGCAAGGATTATTTGATATTGAGATATCACACATTAGACAAGAGAGATAAATTTTCACACAACAACAAGGAAAATTTAACTGAATTTGCACATTTAAGTGATGGGGTATTACAACAATACATCTATAGAGATTTACCGGATTTAAGCGAAAAAAATGCTTTATCTTTAATTGATTACTGCGATAATGATTATGGTAGAATATTGATGGAAATTGATAAGGTCAAGCAGTATATGTCTGTTAGAACAGACCTAACATTGGATAGTTGTTTCAATCAGTTAGATAAGCAAGGATTATTTCACAAGGAGATTGGAGATATAACATTTGAGCTTACTAATGCGGTGCTAGGAGGATATACAGATCAAGCCATTGTGAAATTGGATGAGGCAAAGCGTAAGAATGAACCGGCTATGATGATAGCATCAATTTTATATAACGGATTTAGAAACTTGCTTGCATACCAGGGACTCGGTAAAAATAAACAAGGTGCAATGGAAAGGACTGGATTGACTAAAGGCGAATTATATGGATGCTCAAAAAACATAGGTGGATATAGTTTATCAGAAGTAAAAAGAAATATGCTATTTTGTCAGCAAGTAGAATCCGGAATAAAAACAGGCTTAATTGATGAAGATATAGCACTTGATTATTTAGTGTTGCATTGTCTAAAATAATATGTTATTATGTAATTGTTGTAATGTTCATGCCTTCACTGGTGTTTTGTTAGTTTCTCTTTTTGATTCCGTATTCGTTTGACCATAGCGAGTACGGAATTTTTTTATTTATTTTCAAAAAATCACTTGCAATATACCTTTTTATGTGTTACAATAAATACAAGTTAAGAGATAAACAAAACACATACAAGGAGGATATCAAAATGATAATAAAAAGAGACGGAAAGTATATGTTAGTTAGAATATTAGTTGGGGAGGATGTAAAGACAATTAAAGAGGCATTTGAGTCAGCTATTGAGATTTCTGATCAGACTGAAGCATTTGTTTGTGTAGACGATGCTCCAAAGCACACACTTTATAGCATACATAAGGATGTTGTAAAAGATCATAATGGAAATACACTTGGACATATTGTAGCAGGAAGATTTGTTGAAAATTATATTTCAAAATTTGCATTTTAGATTTTAAAGGGAGGTAGTCTACATGAGAACATTAACAGATGTGCTTAATTATGCAAGAGAAAAAGGAATGGCATAAAAGAATATTGCCAGATTAGCTGATGAAACACTATCAGAAATGTCAGATTATGACTACAATAACATCATACTTGGTATTGATTGTGAAATGGAATAAGGAGGAGCATATGTTTAGAAACTTTGTTTATATAACTATAACAATAATGTTAGCTGGATTATGTTTATATGCTATATATGATTTTATTATATTAGAGCATGAGACATGGAGAAATGTTATCACATGTGGAATAAGTCTTGTTAGCATGATGGTGACTACATTAGAAATAGATTTATCAGATAGGAGATGGGAATAATAATGAGAAATAGAATAATATCAAGAGGAGATGTGTATTGGGTGGACTTAGACAAGCTACCTAAAATAAATACACACGGGCAGAGAGGAAAACGTCCTTGTATTGTTATTAGCAATAATACAAATAACAATTATTCGGACATGATACAGATTGTTCCTTGTACAACAAAAGAAGATTATCTACCACAACATACATATGTGTACTTAATGCATAGTGTCAAATCTTGGGTACTTCCTGAGCAAATATTAAGCATTGAGAAAAAATATCTTGGAGAAAAGTGTTTTTATTTAAGCCGAAAACAATTTTCACAGGTGGAAAAAGCAGTACAAATACAATTAGGGATGTGGAGGAATAATGGAAGAAATTAAACAAACAATATGTAAAAGATGCAATAGAAAGCTACGAAACCCAAAAGCTATAGAGCTAGGGATGGGTGAAGTATGTTGGAGAAAGTATCAAGCAGAAAATAATCATAAAAAATTATGGGAAGATAAAATAGAACAGGAGGGAATTAACAATGGAAATACGTAAATCATACCCAGAGGGTACTAAAAGAAAGTTACGCCAATTAGTGTCTGGAACGGTAGTTATATACAGCAATGCTACTTGTATGCTATTAAGAGATTTTCATGACGGTAAACGAAGGTTAGTGGAATTAAGCTCTGGGTATATAATAGATAATATAGACCAAGATACATATGTAACACTTCCTGAATCAGCTGAGTTACATATTGTAATTTAATGTGTATATTGTGGAGGTGTTTAGTGTGGAGGCAAATTGTAAAGGTTGCACTGATAGATTTGTAGGATGCCATAGTGTATGTTCTATATATATCAATTATAAAAAAGAAATAGATGATCTGCGAAAAGAGAAGATGAAATATAACCAAACAAAGAGTGATTGTTATGAGACAAGAAGAGCTTTTTATAAAAAGCAACATTAACAACACATTAACAAGTATCTAACATATAATTATGTTAGATACTTTATTTTTTGCATAAAATCATATATAATAAATAAAAAATTCAAAACCGGCGGGGCAGGTGAGAACATGGATACAGGTAAAATAATATATAAATTACAATCAGCATTAAAACAAAAACATGTATATATAACTATAAATACATATCAATTTTATAGTGCTGAAAAAGATAGATATATAAAGATGTATATAGCTAAGAGAGGGAAAAATAAAATAATAGAAACTCCCTCACAAATACAAGTAATTAAAGCATTAAATGATATATGGCAGGAGGTAAAAGATGACTAAAGAAACAGATAGAGAAAGAGAAGCTAAAAAACATCTAAGTCCTAAACAGATAGCTTTTACTTTAGCTTGGATAGAAACAAGTAATATAACTCAATCAGCCATTAAAGCAGGATATAGTCCTAAGACAGCTTCAGCACAAGGTTGTCGTTTGTTAAAGCAAGTAAAAATCCAAGAATACATTTGTGCAATACAGGAGAGGCTTGAATCTGATAAGATTGCAGACATTCAAGAGGTGATGGAATATCTCACATCAGTAATGAGAGGAGAGGTTAAAGATCAATTTGATATGGATGTGTCTGTACAGGATAGAACAAGAGCCGCAGGGGAGTTGGCAAGGCGATTAGATGTTAAGGCTAAGAACTTGAATGTTGAATGTGCTGTTACTATAGTGGATGATATTCCTGATGTAGCATTGGAGGAAGAAGATGATGCAACCACAATATCAGATGACCAATAATGTATCATTGTTGAATTGTATAGGTAAAGCCTTTTATGCTATTCATCAAGATATAAAAAGAAATCAACACACCTACTATGATCTTACTGGTGGAAGAGGTTCACTTAAATCATCATTCATATCTATAGAGATTATTACCGGCATGATGAAGCCTGAGAATAAAATGAAACATGCTGTCATTTATAGAAAAGTAGGTGACACATTAGAAACATCTGTATATTCTCAGATTGAATGGGCAATTGAAAAATTAGAAGTCGGGCATCTTTGGAAGTTGACTAAATCTCCTATGAGAGCCACATATCTTCCGACAGGACAGAAGATCATCTTTAAGGGTTTGGACAAAGCCCAAAAGTCTAAATCAATAAAAGTCCCTTTTGGATATATCGGATATTTGTGGTTTGAGGAGTTTGATGAATTTGCAGGCGAGGAAGAAATAAGAAAAGTTCAACAGTCTGTAATAAGAGGTGGAGATGACTTTATAGTTTTTAAATCTATGAATCCACCAAAGTCAAAAAGAAACTGGGCTAATGATTACATTGATAAGGAAAAGCTAAAAGCAGATACAGTTGTATCACATACAACATATTTACAAGCTCCAAGAGAATGGCTAGGTAAGCAGTTTATAGACGATGCAGAATGGCTTAAAGAAGTAAACCCAAAAGCTTATAAACATGAGTATATGGGAATAGCTGTTGGAACAGGAACAGAGGTATTTGATAATCTTGAAATACGCAAAATCACAGATAATGAAATTGCAAGATTTGATAAACTTTACAGAGGTGTTGACTGGGGTTGGTATCCAGATCCATTCCATTATGGCTGTATGTACTATGATAAAGCTAGAATGATACTTTATATATTCGAGGAATTTAGAACCAACAAAATGAAGAATCCGGATACTGCTGAAGTATTGAAAGATGAATACAATGTAGGCAGATACGATATAGTCACTTGTGATAGCTCAGAGGAAAAGTCTGTTGCCGACTATAGAGCATTTGGAATAAATGCACGAGCCGCAGAAAAAGGTCCAGGGTCTGTACGTTATGGAATGAAGTGGTTGCAGTCACTTGTTAAGATAGTAATTGATCCTATACGTTGCCCAGAAACTGCAAAGGAATTTAAGAAGTATGAGTATGTATTAGACAAAGAAGGTAATCCAACATCAGCATATCCGGACGCTGACAACCACAGCATCGACATGACAAGATACGCAATGGAGCAAGTATGGAAGAGAAGAGGTGCATAAAATGTATGATTATAAACAAGAGTTTTCTGATAATGTTGATATATTAAGCCAATCATATAGAATTGAATTTTTAGCAGAGGATAAGGATTCAAAATTTGAAGATGTAGATGGGTATATAGATCACACTCTACATCTAATAAGAGTTGCATTTTTACAACCCAACAAGGATTCTGTTCAAGATTTAGTCACATTTGCTAAGAAAGTAATGAGACACGAGATTGTACACGCTTATTTATATGAATCAGGATTAGCTGAAAGTTCTTGTTCTGTGAATAACTGGGCTACTAATGAAGAAATGGTTGATTGGGTAGCTAGACAGTTTCCAAAAATGAAAAGAACAATGGAAGCATTAAACTGCTTATAAAGGAGGATAAGAAAATGATAGACAAAGAATACAAAGACAATGCTCATGCTAGTTATTATGGAGGTAAGGATAATCCTTATGAATGTATCAAAGTTATAGACGCATGGGGAAATAGAAATCGTTGGGATTATGCAGATGGTTTCTATCTAGGCACAGTTCTGCGATATATAAGCAAAGCCGGCAGAAAGGATAATAACTCAAAAGCGCAAGACTTGCAAAAATGTGTAAATTATCTTACAATGTATATCAGTGAATTAGAAAATACAGAAAGGAGCGAATAGATGGCAAAGTATATAGGAGTAGTGACCGCTCGCACAATACTGTTATCAAGTGTGGATAACATCCCGGTTGAACTTGTTCAGAATGATAAAGACACAACAATTATAGACTTTGACTTGTCAAAGATAGATTACATTGCGGCAGATGTAGACCTGTCACAGCTTAATGTGGCTATCAATTATGTCAATGTGGATAAGGACACAGGCGAGAGCGTTACAGACATATACACAGTTGACAAACCCACAGTAGAGGGCGATACGCTCAAATTCTCATGGCTTGTAGGCAGTAATGCGAGTGTGTACGCTGGCAAGTGTATATTCCAGCTTGTCCTTACTTTGACTGATGCGGACGGCGTAATAACTCAGCAGTGGGACAGCATTAAGTGCGGCATAAAGGTGTGGGAAAGCAATGAAAATGTGAACATCACTCAGCCTAAGTCATTTATAGACTATATTACACAAGTAAAAAAATCTGTCAGTGATGGCAAGTCAAAGGTCGCCAGTGCTATCACTGATAAGGGAGTAGCGACAGAGGCGACAGATACATTTGATACAATGGCGGAGAATGTAGGAAAGATACAAACAGGCATCAGCTTGACACAGGTGATTGGAACAACAACGACAACATCTAATTGTGGCGATATAAAGACAATAGTCACACATGAGCCGTATATGGAGTAAGGAGGGCGGGAATGATAACTAAGAATTTTATGGCGTGCATAATTTCTAAAACAGATACGAGTCTAAACGTATCTGCAAAAAAAGTTGATGAGGAATATATCACGCAAGGGTACGGAAATATCGGTAACTTTTTAGGGTTTGCATCGGGAAATGGACTTGATTATAGCGCTGGTCAGTCAATGCGGCTCTTGTTTGGTTCGGGTAACAACAGTGCAAGTATTGACGATTATAAGCTTGAGAGTCTATTAACTGATTATTCAGTCCTTGCACACAGCAAGACATCAATTGGGACATATGATACGTTATGCACTGTATTCAGCAGGACAATCCAGGCAAACTCCAACATCACAATCAAAGAATACGGTATAGTCAGCGTTAGTAGCAGTGGCGATGCATTGCTATTGGCGCACGAAATATTACCAGAGCCTGTAGTATTACAGCCTGGAGAAAAGCACACGTTTACTATGACTATATCGCTTGAGTAAGTGAGGGCAGAGCATGAGCGTAAAGATTAAAATAAATATCCCACTTGATATTATCAATTTCAAGTAGCTCACAAATAGACAAGACATAAAAGTCTTGTCTATTTTTTATGTTGTTGTGTAAATTAAATAATCATGTTATTATATATAATAGATTTTAAATTTATCAAAGGAGATTAGTATGATAAGAAAATTGTTAAATTTATTATATGATGCACTTGAAAAAATGCTTGGTTATAAAGATATGTCTGATATTACTGATTGTGCAATATCGGATGAAATGTCCGACGCCTTAGAACTTTGGAAAGACATATATAAAGATGAGAGCCCTTGGCTAAGTGATGTTGATGGAGTATATTCACTCGGACTTGGGAAGCAAATATGCCAGTCCGTACAACAGCAAGTTCTTTCTGAAATGGAAACCAGCATAACGGAGCCCGGAAAAGAAGATGAAGTTGATGCAGATAAAAATGAGGAGAACGATACAACAAGAGCTACATATCTCAATAGCATTTATCAAAAAAGACTCATTAAGAAACTTCCACAAGCACTTGAAAAAGCTCTTGCCTTAGGTGGAATGGTCATAAAGCCTTATATTAGTTCCAGGGATATATATCTTGATTTTAGCTATCAAGGAGATTTTTATCCAATCGCTTTTGATGACGATGGAAACATCATTGATATAGCTTTTCATGATTCTTTTGTATCTGGAAACTTTTTGTATACAAAAGTTGAAAGACAAACATTTAATCAAGATACGCATGAAATCACCATTCAGAATAAAGCGTTTAAAGCCCAATACAGAGATGCTGATGATGATGCAGAACAAGAAATTGGAAAAGAAATTCCTCTTTCATCTGTACCTAGATGGGCAAGTATTTCAGAAGAGCCTATCATCATAAGTAATGTTGATAAGCCACTTTTCGGTTATTTCAAAGTTTCGTTAGCTAATAACATTGATCTTGACAGCCCTCTTGGAATATCAATTTTCAGCCCGGCTGTGAAGATGATAGAAAGAGCAGATCAACAGTTCTCAAGGCTTGATTGGGAATATAATGGAGGCCAGCTTGCTATTGATGTTGATCCAACAGCAGTTACATTCAGTGAGGGTTATTTTGGAAAGATGACCAATCTTGATAATTGCCAAAATAGACTTTACAGGAGTTTGGATATGGGGGCGGATGATACTTATAAAGCGTGGGCTCCTGCACTTCGTGACACTAATTATATTAATGGATTAAACATAATTCTTAACAAAATAGAAGATTTAATTGGACTTGCTAGAGGAACACTGTCACAGATTGAAAGTGAAGCACGAACAGCTACAGAAATCAAACTGTTAAAACAAAGAACATATATCACAATCTCAAGTATTCAAGATGCACTTGAGAATTGTTTAATGGATGTTGTTTATGCTATGTCTATTTTCTGTGATTTGTATGACCTCATTCCGACCGGAGACTATGATACAAATATTGAGTGGAAAGATAGTATATTAACAGATACAGATACAGAACTGGAACAGAAGTTAAATCTTCAAAATGCTGGAATTTTAGGCAAAGCAGAAGTAAGAGCTTGGTATACAGGAGAATCTATAGAATCAGCTCAAGCAGAAATTGATAAAATAGATAGTGCAAGTCAAAATAAAATGCTTAATGATATATTTTCAGGTATGAATACTGAATCCAATTTAGACTCAGATGAACCAAACCAGCAACAAGCAACCGGCGATATTGATGAAGAATTAAAGAATAAAGGAGCCAATAATCAGTGATAACAGATGATGAGATTACAAAAATATCTTATATAATCGCGGGTCGATTTGAAAAAGTAAATATCTATTATCTTACATTATTAGCCAAACAGGTTAAGGAGATAGGAAATCTATCCCCTGAGAATATGCACACATTAGAACAAATGTCAAAAATGGGGGCTAATATTGATTCCATCAATTCATTTCTAGCCATTCAAACCGGGTTAGCTTTGTCCGACATTGATAAATTATATGATCGTGTTGCATATGACATATATAAAGATGTTGCTGATTTATATAAAGCTGGAAATGTAGCTCAGCCAAAATTTAAAGATAACGCACGATTACAGACTTATCTTAACGCCACAAAACAGCTCACAAAGAATACTTTTATAAATATGTCAAATACAACTGCAATCTCAAAGACATATAAAGCTACAGTTGACTTTGCAGTTGATGCAGTTGCACAAGGTTTAGATAATTATGATAACGTCATCAAGAAATTTATAATTGATAAGTCAACAAATGGAGCTAAAATTGAATATGACAGCGGTGTTACAAGGAGAATTGACAGTGCCGCACGAATGAATATTTTAGAAGGGGTGCGAAAACTTAGTGACGGAGTGCGAGAAGAGTGTGGTAAACAGTACGGAGCAGATGGTGTGGAAATAGATGCTCATGGATTATGTGCTAAAGATCATCAGCATATACAGGGTAAACAGTACACGCTAGAAGAATTTAAAAAGCTGAATAGTGGACTCAAAAGAAAGATTGGAACATTAAATTGTAAACATAAAATACAATATATCATAATGGGAGTTTCTAAACCCGTTTACACGGATGAGGAGTTAAAACAAATGCAAGAGTATTCCAACAAAGAAATTGAGGTCAAAGATAAAAAAATGACTAGATACGAAGCCAGTCAAAAAATGAGAGAAATGGAAACACAAGTGCGGTATAAACAAGATGAGATTGTCGCACTACGAAAAGCAGGAAGTGATGATAAGAAACAAGTCGACCAACTGCGACAATTAAAGAAAAACTATTATTATTTGAGTAAAAGAGCAGGGTTAAAACCAAGATATGATAGAGCTTATGTACCGGGTTTTGATATAAACAAGTTTGCATAAAGTTATCAACAAGTTATCAACAAATGTTGATAACTTTTTTATTGTTTATAACCTGTGTATAACTTGTTGATAACTACTTTACAAATGTGGATAACTTATGTATAATACAAAATGTAATTATTCCACAACCCGGAAAGCGGGTTTCATAAATTATTTTAGAATATAGGAGGAAAATGTAGCATGAAGAATATTTACGAATTACTCAAAGCTATTAGGATTGAAGTTCCAGAGGACAAAAAAGCTGAATTTGATAAGGCACTGAATGAGAATTATAAGACTATCTCAGAAATGAGCAATCTTCAGAACAGGTTGGAGAAAGCAGAAAGTGAGCGTGATACTTATAAAGACAAGTATGACGAGGATATTAAAAAGCGTGACTCTGACATAAAGGATTTGCAGAAGAAACTCAAAGATGCTGGAACAGACACAGCAAAATTATCTGAACTTGAAACAGAGCTGGGAACGCTCCAGAACACTTATAAGACAGCTAAAGCTGACTACGAGAAAAAGTTGGCAGATCAGGCCTATGAGTTTGCTATTAAGGAAAAGGTAGCCGGACTTAAATTCACAAGTAATTCAGCAAAGAAGGCTTTTCTTGCGGACATAAAGGCGGATCCTTTGAAGATGAAGGATGGGGATCTTATAGGATTTGACGACTATGTAAGTAAATACAAGGAGCAGGATGCAGGGGCATTTGTTACTGAAAAAACTGATCCTGAGACAAAGCCACATTTTACCTCAAAAGTACAGAATAAACCAACTTCGGGAACAGACCCGAAACCAACAGAGGATAAGAAATATCCGATTGTTTGGTAAATGACGAAAGGAGTTTTAAATTATGGCAGACACAACAAGAATTGAGTCATTAAATGTCTTATTAGATGGAAGTGAATCTGGTAAGATGTTACTGAGAGAAGCATACGATGGTGTGCTTGCAAATGTGCAGAAACAAGCACTTTCAACAAGCCTCAAGAATACCGATCTTTCCGGTGATCCAACAGCTGGTACAGTCGAGGCAAAGAGATTTGCTAATGCGGCATCACAGAATTATGGTACAGCCAGAACAGCTGGTAAAGGCAAGGCTGTCAAGGGCAAGACTGTAACAGTAGCAATCGACCAAGACAAGGAATTTGTAGAAGAGATTGAGCAGAAGGACATTAAGCTCCTCGGAGTCGATGGTCTTGTAGCCAAGAGATCAGCTAATCATGCGATGAGAATGGCGGCAGAGCTTGATACACAGTTCTTTGCAGTTGGTAAGTCTGAGGGTACTCAGTACAAGCCAGCTCAGGCAGTAACAGCTATTCAGGAGATTGTTGAGGGAGCAATCCTCACAATGGAGAATCTCAAGAACGACTATATAGACGGACTTCCACGTGATATGATGGACATAGTATTTGACGCAGACACCTATTCTCAGATGAGAATGTATCTTGATACTGTGACAAATACTAATGTTGACACCACAACAGAATCATTCATTATGTATCACGGAGTAAGATGTCATAGTTCAAATAGACTTCCAGCTGGAACAAAATTTGAAATTATGATGAAGGAGTCTATAGCTCAGCCAGTTATGAGTGAGCCTTACTCAGCAGAGCGTATCCCGCTTTCAGAGGCAGTAGCAGTTGAGCTATTCTTCCACTACGGCACAAAAGCTGTTACACCTGATACAATATTCTGGTATGATGGCACTCATGCTGAATCATAGGAGATGATCGAATGATTATAAAAATGCCAAACGGCAGTGAATTAGTCACAGAAAATCCGGATGTTATCAACTCCCTGCTGAGAAGCGGAGGAGTTGAAACAAAGCCAAAAAAGACAAATAGAAAGTCAGCTACAGATGTAGCCTCCAGCACTGTCGCTGAGTAAAGAAAGGAGATGTATCTTTTGAGTTATTTAACTTTTGAACAATATCAACAGTTAGGTGGGAAGTGTACAGAGGATGCATTTCCTAATTTACAATTTGACACTGAAACAAAAATGGACTATATAACAGATGGTAGATTATCAAAATTGATGGCTACACTTGAGGAAGTTCCAGAAGTTGTTCAGCGTTTGGAGGTTAAACTGATTGATATAATCATGAGTATTGACACATCAAAACAAGGTGTTGGAAATGTAACCTCATACAGTAATGGAATAGAGTCATTTGGATATGCTACAGATAAAGATTCTGAGGAATATATTTGGAACAAATTCAAGAACATAATGCTTGAATATCTTTATCCAAAATATCCACAACTATTCTACAGAGGAAGGTGGGTGTATAAGCGTGGATGGAACGATAACACTACTGAATAAGTTGAAAAGAAAAGATTCAACAACCAACCGTGATGTGTGGTACAAGACTATCATTACAAACTGTGTTTTTAAAAAAGATAGAGTATCAACAGTAAATGGAAATGTAGTCTCAATGGGACAGGCATTTACAGTTTTGATTCCGTTTACTGGCAAATACTTGCCTTACAGGGAGTGGAAAAAACTTGAAGATAAAACAGGCTATTATACATTATCTGAGCAGGATGTTATAATCCTTGGAGAGGTAACAGAAGATGTGACAGCTGATAATATTACTCAAATTAAAAATGACTATGAACCAGATACTTGTGATATAAGAAGTATTGAACAGGTACAACAAAGATTCACAGCAAATTTTGAATTTAGAGTGAGTGGGGTATAAATATATGCCAACACGAATTAAAGTTGATATTCCTTTAAAATCTGTTGATAACATTGTAAAATCTAACGATGTGGGTTTGCTTACGTCAGCAGTTTGTGCAAAATATATGGATCCTTATGTTCCGTATTATCAGAACGCATTGTCCACCACAGTAGATACAACAGTACCTTTTGAAGTAACTTATATTCAGGAATATTCAAGGTATCAGTGGAAAGGCGTTAGTAAGAAAGGAAAGAAACTCAGCTACAATCATGAGCAACATTTTTTAGCAACAAGTCACTGGGAAGAGCCAGCTTTTGCCCGTTACAAGGATAATATAGTACAAGAGATCACAGACTATTTGAGGAGGAAATCATAATGAATATATATGAGCAAATATCAGAATGGTTGAAAGATTGTCCTGAACTTGGCAATTATGTATATTTCAATGTGATTCCGTATGAAGCGGATACATCAGCAGTAACTTCAAGTGGTGCAAGTTTAACACTCAATACATTTATAAACGGAGCTAAAGAAGTCCGGGTTATTTTTAACATTGAACTTATAAAGCAATATGATGATGGAGGAACAAGTGATATAAACTTAGATGCTATGAAAGCATATGAGAATATTATATCATTTGTTGAGGATAGAAATAATAATCAAGATTATCCAAATCTTGGTGAAGGATATGTGGTTAATGCTATCGGGTCAACTTATAAAGCTCCCGAAGTTTACATCACATCAGATAATCAAAATTTAGCAAGGTATGAAGGTCAATTCTTTATAGAATACCTGGAAGAAAGGAGATAAAAATGGCAGATGCTATGACAAAGCTTACAAGAGATAAGTTTATTCCGTTTTTAGACACAGCGAAAGATTTAACTTTTGCCACAAGTACCTGGAAACGAATAGATTATTCTACAATCTTTGAGCTTACGATGGGTGAGCAGGAAGAGGACATGGATTATATTTGTTATGCGAACGCTGTAACAGAAATCAATTCTAACAAGCCAGAACTTCCACAGGAGATCGCCACATATGAAGGCAACCCAATCTATGATTTCATGTTTGAGCAGTTCTACAATATGCCGGTTGGATCTGATGTAAAGGTTCCATTCCTTATGTGCTTTGGAGGCACAGGCAAGAAGGCTTGGAGATGCATCGCAACAATCACATCTAAGGTGCTCAATACAGTAGATGGCAAGATTACATTCTCAATTAAGCTCGGCGGTGACATTGAGAAAGGTACTTACACTATCACAGAAGGTGCACCGACATTCACAGCCGCAGAGGCAACAATATAACATAATGATCTTATATAATAAGGAGGCTATTATATGATTAACTATAGTGTTATAATCAACAACACAGAGTACGATTTACCCGACTATACACTTGATATTGCTGAGGATCTTGAGAAAGTTGACAAGACAAATGCAAGTTCAAGATCATTAAGAGATAAGTGTAAAGGTATATATGCACTCATTACAAAGTTATTTGGAGAAGATTCTACAAAGGAAATTGTAGGAGAATTTTCCAAAGCAGATCCAAACAAGCTGAATATAATCTATCTTATGATTATAGATGCTTATACAAGACCGCTTGATACATTTGAATCTGATCGAAGAGTTCAGGCCATTGACGATGCAGGAATCACAAAGGTTATGAGCTTGATTGATACACTATCAAAGCTTGATCCGGACAAGCTGAGTAAACTTACAAAGTAACATGATAGATTTAAGATATAAGGACTTGCCACAAGCCATTGAGGTGAATGGCAAGTCTTTTTTAATAAATACGGATTTTCGGACTTGGGTAAAAGTTGGAGAACTATTTAAACAAGATGCAACACTTGACCAATATTTGTTCCTGTTTAAAAAAGATATTCCAACTGAGCCTGCATTTATTCAAGCCGTACAACAGTTTTTTTATAATCCAAATGCAACTCCAAAAAATAATGGTGAGTCAGGAGATCCTATCCTAGATTATGTGCTGGACGGCGAATATATATATGGAGCATTTATGCAAGCATATCATATTGACTTAATGGATATTGATTATCTACACTGGCATAAGTTTAAAGCTCTTATATTATGTTTACCAAATAACACAATGCTTAAGGAAATTATGAATCTCAGGAGTTGGAAAAAAGATAATACCGACTATGAAACTCAGTGCAGAAGAAATAAAGAGGTATGGAGTTTGCCACGTGCAATATCTAAACAGGATGAAGAACTAATATTAGACATAAATGAATTATTTTATAATTGCTAGACCTAAGGGGGTGAATAACCTTGGCAGATGGAAAAATTACAATAGAGACCGAAATTGATTCCTCTGAAGCAAAAAAAGATTTAAAAGAATTAGGAACGACAGCCGAAAAATCACTTGATCCTATAAGCAAAGCCGGAAATAAAGCTGGTGACTCAATCGAAGATGTTGGAGATAGTGCCAAGAAAACATCTAAAGCATTAGACAATGTATCTGACAGCACAAAAGACACAGCAAAAAATACTAATGCTTTAGATAAGTATTTCTCCCAGCTTGATGATATATTAGATGATGCTAATAATTCCTTTGACGATATGGCAGAAGCAAGTGAGGAGACTGCCAAGAAACAGCAGGCTTTACATCAAGAAATTGAGCAAACCGCAAAAGAAACACAAGACGCTATTCAGAAAACAGAACAGCTAGGGCAAGCAATCAAGGAACAAGCCTCTGATACAAAGACAGCTACACAAGCATATGATGAACATAAGAAGAAGTTAGATTCTCTTAAACAAAAATATGTTGATTTAGCCGCCTCTGGTAATAAAGAAAGCGCAGTTGCGCAGGATGTAGCTAGAGAGATTCAGGACTTATCTCAGCAAGTAAATGATGAAGCTAAGGCATTGGATAAGGCAGAACAAGAAGCGGATCAACTCGCAGGAGCCACACAAGATTTAGGAAATGAAAGTGCTACAGCGGAAAGTAAAGTTTCTAAACTTGGAACAGTTGCAAAAGGAGCTTTTAGTGGAACTGTTGCTGTGTTAAAAGCAGGGACAACAGCGGCGGCAGGTTTTACGACTGCATTTTTAGCAACAGCAGAAGCCACTAGAGAAACAAGAGTGGCAATGAGTAGAGTTAATGCGGCGTTCACGACAGCTAATTTTTCAGCAGAGACCGGCAAAAAAACATTTATGGATTTTGTCGCCATTCTTGGTGATACTGACAGAGCAACAGAAGCAGTTGGAAATCTTGCTAAGTTGGCGACAAGTCAAAAAGACTTGTCGAAATGGACAACTATAGCGACAGGTATTTGGGCGACATATGGAGACGGACTTCCTATTGAGGGATTAACTGAAGCGGCGAATGAAACCGCAAAAGTAGCAAAGATCACAGGACCAATGGCAGACGCTATTAACTGGGCTACTACATCAATGGACAAGTGGGAAGAAGCTCTCGGAGGTAATCAAACTGCTTTAGATGCTTTTAAAAAGGGAATTGAAGCTGGAGAAAATGCGGAAGATAGCTTCAATATGGCATTACAAGCACTTGATACAGAGCAAGAGAGATCACAGCTTATAACAGCTACACTCTCAAGTCTGTATAGTGACGCCGCAAAGACTTATGAAGAGACAAGTGGCTCTATCCTTGATGCTAACAGGGCCCAAACGGAACTTAATCTTGCGATGGCAGAGATCGGTGAAGTTGCCGAGCCTGTCATGGCGGCACTCAAGTCCACAGGTGCAACAATCCTCACGGACTTCTTGCCAAGTGTGCAATTACTCGGCGAGGGTTTGCAAGACATATTTAACGGCGACATGGGCGGCACTGACAAGATAGGTCAAGCCGTAGGCGATATGTTGACGTCAATCACCGATAAGATAGTGGAGTATACGCCACAATTAGTTGATGTGGGTGTAGGCGTCATAGAATCTATAATAAGCGGCATAAGCGAGAATCCCGACAAGATAGCAGAGGCGGCTATTGATATAGTAGTGCAACTATTTAGCGCATTAACGCAAATGATACCACAGGTCATAGAGCTAGGCTTACAGTTAGTTGTAGCATTGGCACAGGGAATCACTGATAATGTGGACACTATAGTACAAGCATTTGTGACTATGATTCAGGAGCTTGCGGCACTATTAAGCGGTGATAACCTTACACAGATAGTACAGATAGCCTTACAGTTAATACAGGCGTTGGCAAATTCGCTAGTTGAGAATCTACCTGTATTGATTAGTGCAATCATGCAGATAGTTACCTCTATTATTGGGGCATTACCCGACATTATAGTGATGATTGTGGAGGCATTACCACAGATTATAACGGCTATCATAGATGCTTTGATTTCCAGCCTACCTCAGATTTTAGAGGCCGCTGTCACTTTGTTCATGCAGTTAGTTAAGGCTATCCCAAAGATCATTGTAGCTTTAGTTAAGGCTATTCCCAAAATCATTGTAGCAATAATCACAGGATTGCTTAAATTGATACCAAAATTGGTCGAATTTGGGGCAGATATATTGAGCAAAGTGGGATCGTGGTTTGTCAATATGATTACAACTGCAAGCGAAAAGGCAAATGAGTTTGTTGCAAAGATAATTGACAAGATCAAGGAACTGCCGGGTAAACTCTGGGAGAAATTTAAAGATGGCTTACAAAAAGTCGTTGACTTTGGAACAAAACTCAAAGAAAAAGCAAAAGAAGCCGGCTCAAAGCTTGTAAATGGTATTAAAGATAAAATAAGTAAGCTACCTGATGATATCAAGGAGACAGGTAAGAATCTTATATCTGGACTTTGGAATGGTATCACAGATAAGTTCGATTGGTTAATTGAGAAGATCAAAGGATTTGCAAGCAATGTTACGGATAAGATAAAGGACTTTTTCGGCATCCATTCGCCGTCCCGTGTGATGCGTGATGAGGTCGGAAAGTTCCTTGCTCTCGGTATTGCAGAGGGTATCACACGAAACGAAGATACAGTTGTTAAAGCGGCGGAGCACTTAGGTGACAAGACCACTGCGGCATTTAAGCGCATACGTGCATCACAGGCGGTACAGTTTAGGGTATCTGACGAAATAACCACAAGCGTTAGAAATAGCGATGCGACACTTGCTAGATCGCTTGCTATATCTCAGACAGCCGCTAACAAGCAGACACAAGCTGGCATTGATTACAAGCAGATGGGTAAGGCTACAGCACAGGGTATCAAGTCGGCTGGTATAGCAGTTAATATCGACGGACGTAAGGCAGGGCGAGTGCTTGACACCACTCCAAAGCCTAGCATAGTAGGAGGGTTTGTATAATGATGAATAGAAATGACATATACTATCAAAATTCTAAGGGCGAGGTCGTAAGCCTCGTCCGTCCGCCTTACATGATGTTGGCGGACACAGATATATTTGATTATACATGGGAAGATGGCATAAGACAGACAGGCAACAGGTCAATAAAGGTAGTAATAAGCGGGGTTACTCATAATGCTTATCAATACGCACTAAAGCGACTTACTAATATGTTAGAGTACGACACCACGCACGGCACATATGGCAGATTATATTATAAGGGTTGGTATCTCAAGTGCAGACTGTCAGCTTGCACACGTCCTGCAAGCTTTATAATGCGCCAAATGTCCACAATGGAGTATACTGTATCTATTGACTCAGCAAGTCCAGGCTGGCATAAGGACATCACGCACACATACAAGTATGCAGACACTACGTTATTTGAGGGCAAGGGCTACCCATATGGCTACGCATACGGCTATAATGCAGTGCTGTCCACTAACGCAAGTGTGGATATAGCTGACAGCGGACTGTATAATGTGCTTATTAAGATAAGACCAAACGAGGCTATTGTATCACCTATAATACGTATAGGAAACTACACATACGGGGCACAAGGGATAGGGCTTGACGTGGGGCAGGTAATGACTATCAACACGGCTACACGCACAATAGACATTAATGGCGGTAATATATTCAGCCGCCGTGTGTCTGATGATATGTTGCATAAAGCAGAGTTTGAAACAGACACACAAGCAGTCCTGTGGAACGATGATTTTGATTTTGACCTGACTTTAATAGCGGAGAGGAGTGAGCCGACATGGATATAATAATTGCGAACAAAGCACTAGCCGAACAGGGTGTCATATATATAGATTATAGCCTTGACTTTGACACAACTAGCACGATGGATTATAAGCTGACAGTGACAAGGGCGATATATGACAAACTGAGTACGGCGACATATCTTTATATACCGGGTACTGAATACGGCGGTATTATTGACAGCATAGCGCATAATACAAGTGATGATAGTGTTGTAGCGAGTGGGCGAAGCTTTAGGGGACTGCTTAACAGCAAGATTATATCACCAGATAACGGACAAGATTACAAAGTCGTAAGCGGTAACCTTGCGGATATACTTGACAGCATACTTGTGGATAATAACCTTGACTATCTGTATATGATAGACCCAGCTCTCACATGGATTACACTGAGCAACTATCAGATAGCGAGATATTGTAGTGTGTTATACCTGCTTAATGCCCTTGAGAGCAAGACAGGGCTAAGCTTATATCTAGCGTGGTCGGCTAAGTATCACAAGGTAATCATTACATACAGACAGCCAATAGACTGGACAACTAAGAGTCTGTATGTACAAGCCGATATAACCACCACAAAAACATCACATAAAGTCAACCATTTAATATGTCTTGGAAGTGGAGAGCTAAAGGACAGAATGCGTGTTGACCTTTATGCTGACGCACAAGGGAACATATCCACAGTACAAAGCATAGTCGGAGCGGATGAGTACACGCAAGTATATGACTACTCTAACGTAAAGGATGTGAACGACCTAAAGACAAACGGCATAGCAAAGTTTAAAGAGCTTATTGCAGATACACCGCTAGAGGTTGAGGTCAAGGATGGAGCATATGCAGTCGGTGATATAGTCGGCGGGTATGATGACCTTATGCAAATTAAGACAAAAGCGGTTATATCTAACGTGGTAGTTAATGTGGAGAATGGTGTAATATCGTACACATTTACAACATCATAATTTTGTAATATAATAAGTAAAAACAAGGAGGGTAAAAATGGCAGACATAAAGATTATAACAGGGGCTACAGGCGGCAAGAATGTAAACGCTGAGGACGATAGAGCGAATAATTACGGCACATATGGCGTTACAGGATTTGTGGCATCGGATGGATGCACATATGGAAGTGATGGCTACTTACAGGGAGTCAATGGCATTACTGCACAGCTTATTGACTCATCTACGGTCAGGATATCATCAGGTGATATTATCATGCAGGGATGCCATGCACGTATACCGTACGGTCAGCATATAGATTTAGCCGTAGAGCCAGGAACTGCGGGATATAATAGAGTAGACTGTATAGTAGCAGAGTATACTAGAGATGAGCTTGGCGTTGAGTCAATGAGCATTAACCTAGTTAAGGGAGATAATACTACTGACACTATCACTGCTGACAAGCTATATCCTATTATCACTAATGTTACAACTGGGAATATATACAAGGGTGATGTGCTAGTCCGTGAAGTGTTGTGGACTATAGTGGTTTCAGGCACTACAGTATCTGCACCAGTGGCATATGCCGGTATAGTAGCACCAACGGGAGTATTACAGGGCTACACTAACGCACTAACGATGGCAAGAAATGAAGATGTAGTAAGTCTCAAAAAGCTGGGATTATGGGCGGACGATACCCGAAGCAAGCTCAATGTATCTAACTGGGACACACTGACAGCAACAGACCAGATCAGCAAGATCAAAGAGGTATTACTTAATATGTGTGATGCTGTCCAAGACCTGAAGAACTCCGAGTTGATTCAGAGATGGCTGACCAAGCCATATAAGGGGGTGTAATATATGCAGGGTATAGACATATCAGCGTGGCAGGGTGACAATAATATCAACCTTGCTAAAATACCGTTTGACTTTTGCATTATAAAAGCCACAGAGGGCACGGACTACACGAACAGATACCTTGACAGCCACGCCAAAACAGTACAAAGCAAGAAAAAATTGTTAGGGGTGTACCACTATGCAAACGGCGGAGACTACAAAGCAGAGGCAGACCATTTCTTGACTACAGTCAAAAAGTATATCGGTAAAGCGGTACTTGTACTTGACTGGGAGAGTAGAAACAATCCTCGGTTTGGCAATAACGACATTGACTGGGTATCAAAGTGGTGTGCTTATGTCAAGGATAAAACAGGGGTAAGACCTGTAATATATATCCAAAAGTCAGCCATGAATGCAGTACGCAAGACAGGATATAGACTGTGGGTTGCTCAATATGAGGACAACAATCCTACAGGCTATCAGCTACATCCTTGGAACGAAGGAGCATATACTTGCATGATGCGTCAATATACATCACATGGCAGACTTGCAGGATATGACGGAGAGTTAGACCTCAATAAGTGCTATCTGAACTCAGGCGCATGGCGTCATCTCGCTGGCAGAGTCAAGACTGCTACCACATCAGCTAAAAAATCTGTGGATGCTATAGCGAGGGAAGTCTTGGCTGGCAAGTGGGGCAATGGTGACAGCAGAAAGAGTAGACTCAAGGCGGCAGGCTATGACTATGAAAAGGTACAGGCGAGAGTCAACAAGCTTGTTAGAGCATCACAGCTTAGTGAGGATAAGATCATCAACGCGGTTGCACATGAGGTAATAAGTGGAAAGTACGGCAATGATCCAGAACGTTCTGAAAAGCTTAAGGCGGCAGGTTATAATCCTGAGATCATACAGGCTAGAGTCAATAAGCTGTTGGGGGTGTAGTACACGATGGAATACATGATGGAGTTTATTATAGCAGTAGCCACATCAGTAATCACAGGCGGACTCACTCTCACAGGTGTAATATTTACAAGCAAAAAACAACACGATGTGACAGTGCAGGAAATCAAGACAGAGTTAGCCTTAATGCATCAAGAGATTGGACAGCTTGAGCACAAACAAGACATCCACAATGGAGTTATAGAGAGGGTGTATCAGCTTGAAAAAGCGGTTGAGATACTGGACGAAAGACAAAAGACAGCCAACGATAAAATAGATGGTCTGGAGAAAGGAGTATAAAAATGAGTAACAAAACTTACGACATCTTAAAGCACATTGCTCTTATCTACCTCCCGGCGGTAGGTACATTATACCTCACACTTGCAGGTATATGGGGACTGCCATATGGCGAGCAGATTGGAGCGACAATCACAGCTATTGATACTTGTCTTGGTGCATTCCTCGGAATCAGCACAAAGGCATACAATAGCAAAAAAAGAAAGGAGGATTGATAAGATGGATGGAGACACAAAGCAAGAAAATAGCCTTGCAAGTGAATTGTTGCATGAAGTCAAAGCCACAAGTAAAAGATGGTTCGTTCTTTTTTTAATCACTATTCTGCTTTTGTTCGGAACGAATATGGCGTGGTTGTATGCTTGGAATTTACCTAGTGAAGAAACAACCACAGAAATTACAAGTGATAATGGTAGCAACGCCAACTATATTGATGGAGTTGGAGACATTACAAATGGCGGCGTCGATAAAGGTACACAAGATTAAGCGTTCAAGGCGACCACGTAGCAGAACAAGATCATCAAGGAGAAGACGAAGAAGATGACTATATCAGATTTCACAGCAAAAGAGCTTGCATATTTTAGAAAAGAATGCAACTTTGTAAATCTTGAGATCGTAGTGTTTGAGCGTAGGTCACAAGGCGTTCCGCTAGAACAAATAGCAGAGGACTTGCATATATCATACGATTATGCAAGAAAGATTAGTTGCAAAGTAAATAAGAAGATTTTAAAAGTAGTGTGAATTAAAAAACTAAATATTGTATATATTGCAAATTAAATACTGATGTCAACAATTAGAACACATTCATTACATTGTGAATGTGTTCTTTTTATTTTACTATAAATGTAGATAGGAGGTGTTGAGATATGAACATTATTAGTATTATAAGTAAACCGGAATTAGGAGATATTCCGATTATGTACATATTAAGAGTAATCAACGCTATACAGTCCGATTATATACATGATTCAGATAAAGGAGATGTGAGCCATGTTTCAAAATAATTTTCAAAATCCATATGCCGCTTTGATGGGACAGACAATGTACAATCAGCCTCAGAACAATCAGCAATTTTTCCAACCCGAACCAACTCAGAATTTAATAAGGGTGAATGGAATTAACGGAGCAAAAGCGTATCAAATGCCTGCTAATTCCACAGTAGCATTATTTGATTCTAACAATGATGTAATGTATGTCAAATCAACAGATGGAGCAGGATTTCCATCCATAAGAACATTCTCATTCACAGAATTAAAAGAGGATGCAAGCATATCAGAAAATACAGACTATATAAGCAGACAAGAATTTGAAGATTTTAAAAAGGAGTTGATGAATAATGGCAAGCAGTCTATTCAGAGGACAAAATCAATCAATGATAAATCCTCAAATAATCAATCAAGCTAAAAGCATGATGAACAACATGAACCAAGTCAGGGGAATTTTAGGAATGTTTGGAAAACAAGGTATGAATCCAGAACAGGCAGTTAGATCAATATGTCAGCAGAGAGGCATAAATGTTGATGAATTTATGTCTCAGTTAAAATAGGAATTTGCAAATTCAAATAAATATAATGTTCTAAAAGAACAGAAAGGAGTACATCATGACAGATGGAGTATCATTAGCAGATATTGCCGCAGTTACAGACAAGAATGACGGAATGTTTGACGGCGGCGCAGGTGGCGGAATGTGGATTTTCGCTCTTCTTATCCTTCTCCTTATTGGAGGTGGCGGATTTTTCGGAAACAGAAATGTAAACGGAGAACCAGTCACAGAAGCAGGTCTTTGTAACGCAATGAATTTCAATGACTTGCAAAACTCAGTTGGTAGACTGAACGACAATCTTCAGCATGACTATCAGGGATTACAGAATGGAATCTGTAATCTTGGATATGAAACGTTGAGAAACTTCAATACAGTTCAACAGCAGGTTGCCGATTGTTGTTGCACAACACAGAGAGCCATTGATGGTGTGAACTATAACGGGGCTATCAACACAGCGGCTATCAATGCCAACACCACAGCACAGACACAGAAGATTCTTGACGCAATGGCTCAGAATAAGATTGAGTCCCTTCAGGCACAGGTAAATCAGCTTCAGCTTCAGTCCGCTATGTGTGGAGTAATTCGCTATCCTAACGCTACAACATACACAGCAGGATTCAGCCCAGCTTTTGCCGGTGGTTGTGGTTGTGCAAACGTTTAAAAACTACAGATCGTAAACGAGCATATTAGTATGTCAAACAGTAAGGGTACTAATACAGTACCCTTATTTTTTTAATATAGAAAGGAGATTAAAATTATGTTAGAAGCATATTCAAAAAATCAGACAATTCCTGCAACTACAGGAATTTTACCTTTTAACTCCATAACACTTAAAAAGGGATGTACCGCTGAACTCAACGGAGTATCATCAATTCAACTTAATAAGTGTGGAGTGTATGAAATTACACTTAATATCAACGGACTTGCGTCTACAGCCGGAGCAGTAACAGTAGCTATGACGAAGAACGGAGTTCCACAGCCACAGGCTACTAGATCATTAGTCGGTCAGACAACAACTGAGGGCTTCAGTTTACCGATCACAACACTTGTCCAAGTTAAAGATAATGACTCTTGTAGATGTTGTGACGCCCCAACCATAATACAGTTTCTCAATCAGGACGTGGCTTGGGTTGGTGATGTTGATGTTGTTGTTACAAAACTCTGTTAGGGAGGTGCTTACAATGACAAAGATCAAAAAGTATGCAGAACATATAGCAGATGAAGTGGAAGGTGCTAAGGAATACGCTGAAAAGTATATTGAGTGCAAAGCCAAAGGAAATACACAGTGGGCTAATCGTTTCAAAGAAATGGCAAATGACGAATTAAAACACGCTGGTTATTTACATGAAAAAGCTACTCAGGAGATAGAGGAACTTTCTAAAGTATTTCAGCCAACTGAAGAAATGCGTGAAAAGTGGGAAAAATGTCATAAGGAATATGTAGAGCGTACCGCTTGGGTCAAGCAGATGCTCCTGATGTAAAGGATGATTTTATATGACATTTCAAGAAAGTATTCCAATAGCAAAGGAATTAGCTGAGAATGAATTGAAGAAACATTTTGATGTTGACGCTTTTATTCTTTTAGCTTTGATTGATAAAATGAATATTGATCTTGTTCCAGAAAGTACGGTTGATGAAACCATAACAGATATTCAAAGTTTGTTTGTTTCATATATGCACAATAGGACAGCAGATAATTTGGAAATTCTACTTTCCACAATCCGGAAAATGCTATCTGAATTATATATGACCTGTGATTTAGAGGAAAAAGAAATATTCAAAAAACATTTAAGCACACTGCAAAATATACCACAACCAAATATCATTTAAGATGTAAGGGAGATTTATTTCTCCCTTATTTTTATTTTTATGTGTATGTGTTGTATTTTCTATTTATATGTGTTACAATACAAGTATAAAAGATAGGAGGAATCAAAATGATTAAAATAAAAATCGAAGAGCCTGATAAACTCTCAAACAATGTACTTATTAAAAAATGTGCTTTTGTTTCATTTGATTATAACCCAGATATTGTTTCCTTTATCAAACAAATGGGAACTAGGGTTTATAACCCAAATACAAGAGCATGGGAAATTCCTATAAATAATATTATTTCCCTTTGCAATAAATTTGAAAATGAAGAAATTCAAATATCCGGAATATATGAAGATTTACATAAGCAGAAATTTGATATTGATATACCAAAGGATTTTGAATTTAAGACAAAGCCATTCTCACATCAGGTTGATGGTGTAAGATTTGGCCTTAATAAGAAAAAATTCCTACTTTGTGACGATCAGGGACTTGGAAAGACCAAACAGATTATAGACTTTGTTGGATGCCTTGAAAAAACAGACACAATCAATAAAGTGCTTATAATATGTGGAGTCAATTCACTCAAATATAACTGGCAGTCAGAAATTGGAATACATTCAGATGAAAAGGGATGGGTACTTGGTACAAGATACAGAAAGAGAACTGGTAAGGCGTATGAAGGAAGTACAAAGGACAAGTTAGCTGATCTTGATAATCTTCCAGATTGCAGATATCTTATAACAAATATTGAGACATTAAGAGCTGGAGCTGAAAAAATAAGTAAAAGCAAATATCATTTTCCGATAGCAGAAAAGTTACAGGAGTTATGTAAGAATGGAACAATATCTGTTATAGCATTCGATGAATGTCACAAGTCAAAAGATCCTACATCATTACAGAGTAGAGCCATGATAAACGTACAGTCCAAATACATGGTAGCCATGAGTGGAACACCTCTTATGAACAATCCACTTGATTTATATTTCCCAATGAGCTGGCTCGGTTATGAAAAACATAGCTTCTATCAATTCAAACAGCATTATTGCACTTTAGGTGGTTGGGGCGGATCACAGGTTATCGGATATAAAAACTTGGAAGAAATTAGAGCACTGATGGAAAAAATAATGCTCAGAAGATTAAAGTCAGAAGTCCTTGATCTTCCAGAAAAAATAAGAAAAATCGAATATGTAGATATGACACCGAAACAGTCCCAGATATACAATGAAGTATATGCTGGTGTTATGAGTGATTTACAGAAAATCAAATTCTCAAATAACCCACTTTCTATGATGATTAGATTAAGACAAGCAACAGGCTGGACGGGTATTATATCTGATACAGTTCAGGAGTCAGCTAAGATGGAAAGAATGATTGAACTTGTATCTGAGATTGTAGAAAGTGGTCAAAAAGCTATCATTTTTAGCAACTGGGAATCTATGACAGAAATAGCAAAAGAAAAGTTAAGAGCTTATAACCCAGCTTATATCACTGGTGCAACCAAAGCGGATGAAAGAATGAAAGAAGTTGAAAGATTCCAAAATGATGATAAGTGTAAAGTTATTATAGGAACTATTGGAGCAATGGGAACAGGACTTACATTAACCGCCGCTCAGAATGTTATCTTTTTAGACAGCCCTTGGAATATGGCATTAAAAGCACAGGCAGAAGATAGAGCACACAGAATTGGAACAAAAGGAACAGTCAATATTATAACTCTTGTATGCAAGAATACCATTGATGAACGTATTGAAGAATTAGTAGAAAAGAAAGGACAGATTGCTGATGCACTTGTTGATGGAAAGGTAAGCATAGATGATATTAACTATCTACTTTCATAATTCACAATCCCACATCTTAATTGATGTGGGAATTTTTTGTTTAATTTAATTATATGTGTTGCATTTTATATTTATATGTGTTACAATACAAGTATATTAAAAGATAGGAGGTGATACAGTGAATGAAACGTATTCAACCGCAAGAGCGGCACAGATTTTAGACATATCCACAAACACTTTAAAAAGATGGTACAAGTGGTATGAGTCAGATGACTATAAGAAGCCAGATGGACTTGTTCTTCCTACTCCGATCAGAGATAACAGAGGAACAATGTTCTTTACAATGGCACAGATACAGGAACTGCATAAATTCCAGTCAGATATAAATACAGTCTATAGAGGTTGTATGTCAGAATTTAACGCAGTGTATCAATGGGGAAGAAAAGGAACAGATATTTTAAACAGAAAGGAGACTAAAGCAAGTGAGCAGAAGAACAACTCCAAGGCTTGACATTAACAAGATTATTGACTCATACAAGGAGTCAAAAGACAGGGAAAATGCACTAAAAAAATCCAATACTGAGATGGGTAATAATATCAAGTCATATTTTCAGGCTAACGGACTTGATAGAGTTGACACAGACAAGTACACCGCTACAGTGACTACATCAACATCAGAATCACTCAATGAGGAGCTTGCCATTGAGATTATAAAGGAAAATCTCGGTGGCGCAATGCTCAACACTGTTATCAAGACAAAGGAATATATAGATGAGGACGCCTTGGAGAAACTTGTTTATAATGGTGACTTTAATATAACAAAGCTGGCAAAGGCTAAAATTACAAAGACAACATCAACGCTCAGAGTTGGAAAGAAAAAGGAGTGATTATGTGGACAACTATAGAGAAAACTGTATAGAATGGATCACAAATTCTGATACTATATGTTGTTCTATATCGCAAGGAAGAATAAAGAGCAAGATATATAAACTCAGAGACAAATATCCAGACAAAGTAAAGATCAATGCGGAGAATAAAGATGGTTCTATATGTGCCACACTTCCACTGTCAGCTTTAAAATTATCAATAATTGAAAGATCATTTTCCGATGAACAACTTGAGGCTATTAAAGAAAGATTTAAGAAAGGAGATTAAACATGAACAACAATATCAGATGTTGTCCGAAGTGCAGTTCCTGCTTTATAAATTATCAGTTTGTGCAGGAAAACGCAAAGACAAAAACAAATAATGTTACCATACTGTCAAGACTTGGCAGAGCGTTGCTTGTGCTTTGCACTTGCGGCCTTTGGTTGTTAGTTCCGAAGCGTAAGAGTACAAGTAGAACAAATATAAGAACAAGAAAAATGGCTATCTGCAACACTTGCGGTTATAGCTGGGAAGTTAAATAATAAGGAGGACAAGAGAATATGAAGATGTGCAAATGGGCAGGAGATGTAAATGATGAATATTGCAAGGGATGTGACGGAATCAACATGATAGTTGATGATAAGAGTGTACCTTGTACAGAATGTGCAGGCTATGAAGAGGGTGAGGAAGTAGTAGAAGAAACTACAAACAACAAGTTCATGCCAGAGCCGGAAGAGGATCTTCCTTTTGAAGAGGAAAAGAAACCTGTTGAAGATAAAGCAAAAAATAAGCCAAAATCAAACGAAAAGAAAAAGACTAACAACAATACACCTAATGAAGTATCGTCAAAATCTGATGTAAAAAAGGCTACAACAACAAAGAAAATTGACACAACAAAGGTCAGTGAAGAGAAGAAGTCAGTTGAAAATACTGTTGAGAATCCAACTGGTACTATAAAGGTAGTATCTATGAGATATACTTCCGGGGCTACGATCAAGAAAGGAGATAACTATTTTAAATTTATTGCAGAGGAGGAATGGGATGTATCACAGATCAATGAGTCCGCTATCCAGGACACAAGAGAAATGCTGTGGGCTAAACTCAATGCTGAGATAGATGGACAGATCGAAGAGTTATCTAACTTAAAATAATAGTTGTAAATTGATTATGTATATGTTATAATATAGTTGCGAGTTGAATAATATAATAATTTAATAATATATGACAATTATCCTTGTTATAAATAGGTGTACCTTTTCGTACACAACTAACTTTTTTATTCAACTCGCAACTGATTAAAAAAGAAAGGTACATCTATTTATAGCAAGGATTTTTTAATTTGCAAAGGAGAGTTTTTATGTCCGTTATAAGAGTTGAAAAAACAAAGAATTATACAGTCATGAGCAATTATCATTTGAAAGAAAGGAATATGTCTTTAAAAGCCAAAGGACTATTATCTTTGATGTTAGCTCTACCTGATAATTGGGATTACTCAATTGCTGGACTCGTTGCGATATGCAAAGAAAATGAAACCGCTATAAAGTCAACATTAAAAGAGTTGCAAGAGTTTGGCTATGTCAGTATTGAAAAAATAATGCCAGATAAGACAGAATCCGGAAGAATTGAATATGTTTATAATATTTTTGAAAAACCAAAACAAGAAGGTAAAAAACAAGGTGTAGAAAATCTACCCCTAGAAATTCAACATGTAGAAAATCAAGTACAATTAAATACTAAAGAACAAAATACTAATAAAGTAAATACTAAAGAAAAGAAAAAAAATAATACAAAAAAAGATTTTTCAAACCTTGTTATAGAAATTTGTCTAAAGAATGATATAGAAGATGATAAGAGTATAGAACTTATAGAATCATTTTTAACTGAAATGAAAATAAAGACAAAAGGAAGTATTGAGGCTAATATAGCAAAAATAGCCGATAAACCGAGAGAAGTTATAGAGAAGTGTATCAAGACAAGTTATGAAAGAAATTATAAATATATAACACCGCCTGAATGGTTACAGAACAATTCCTATAATGGAAACGGTAAATGTTCAAAGGAACTAGCTTGGCGAACACATGAAGAAATGGAAGAAGCGGAAAAGAAAAGACAAGAGTTTTTTGAAAAAGTAAGAAACAATGATCCATCATTGCATAAGTTTTAGGAGGGATAATAATGTATAACGGCAAGTGGAAAAAGAAAGATTTTAATTTTATAAAACAGCAGATTATATCTAGCATACCAAATGAACCGCTTGGAATAAGTTCAAAAGACATAGCTAGAAATATAAATCTTGATTCCAGAGATGTTAGATGCATGATTCAGATACTACGATCAGAGGGATATGCCATATGCAGCTCTCCAGTGGATGGCTACTGGTATGCTCGATCATCTGAAGAACTTAGAAAGACGATATCAAAGATAGAGACACAGATAGATACTATGCAGGAAACCAAAAATGTTCTATTTGATACGTATAAATGGATGAAAGTAAAGGAGCTTGGAGAATGAATATAGACACATGCTGGTATAAGAGAATATGTACAGAACAATGTTCTGAAAACTGCATACGCTATAAGCTGATGTATTCACTATTTAAGCAGTCACGACTTCCCGAAGCTCAATGGGATTATAAGTATCTTGTGTGCAATGGAGCGGATTTGTCAAATTTTACACAACTAAAAGCAAAATCTGAGTCGATTTTAAATTTTATTGCAAGTGGCAATAATTTATACATCTACTCAGCAAACTGCGGAAATGGCAAGACTTCATGGGCTATTAGATTGATGTATTCTTACTTCGATAAAATATGGCATAAGAGTTGTTTTGATTGTAAAGCATTGTTTGTCAGTGTTCCTAAATTCTTGTATAATTGCAAGCGTTCAATTTCACAGGATGTAAAAGGTTTTGAAGAATTATGTAATCTTATAAGCGAGGTAGATTTAGTTATATGGGATGATATTGGGGAAATGAAAGCAAGTGACTATGAACATCAGATATTATTCCAATACATTGATGATAGAATCAATTCAAAGAAAAGCAATATCTACACAAGCAATAAGAATAAGAAACAGCTTGAAGATGTATTGGGTGTAAGACTTGCAAGCCGTATATATAGTTGTTCTGAGTGTATAGAATTTGTAGAAGAAGATAAGAGAGGTAAATACTGATGAGATTTATTCATAGATTTAAGACTTGGAATGTGTGGAGAAAACATAATAAAGATCATGTGTTCACAAAAATTCTTGTATTATCCAACATAATACACTCTCCAACCTTTGAAATATTTGAAAGAGATTGTGGGGTGGATTGATGGTAGAATTACAGATAATCAATAAAATTTTAAAAGACAAAAATACTTCTCTCTTAGATCTGAATGACATCACAAGAGACTATTTTAATCAGTATCAAGAAGAATACGACTACATAATGGAGCATAAACAGGAATATGGGAATGTCCCCGACCTAGAAACATTCATAGCAAAGTTTCAGGATTTTGATGTAGTCAACGTTTCCGAAAGCACTGAATATCTTGTGAATACATTTAGGGAGGAATATTTATATTCTCAATCTGTTCCGGTTCTTACAAAGATGGCAGAGCTTTTACAGACGGATGCATATTCAGCGGTTGACTATTTAAAAGCAAAATTGCCAGAATTGAAAATTGATGGGGCAGTAAAAGGAACGGACATTATATCACAAGCAAAAGAAAGATTTGAGGAGTGGAAAGAAACAAAAGATAATCAAGATACACACTTTATAGCAAGTGGTTTTGAAGAGATAGATACAGACTTAGGCGGATGGCATAAAGGCGAGGAATTAGTGATTTTATTTGCACGAACTGGGCAAGGAAAATCTTGGGTACTTATAAAGATGTTAGAACACGCATGGAAAGTATATCATGCAAGAGTAGGACTTTTAGAACCCGAAATGTCGGCAAGTAAAACAGGATATAGATTTGATACAGTACATCAACATATATCGTCACAAGCATTATATCGTGGTGAAGATGTGCAAGGCTATGAAAAATATATAAACAAATTAGCTAATGAGGACACACCGTTCTATGTTGCACATCCTAGAGATTTTCAAAAGAAAGTAACGGTATCAAAGTTAAAAAGCTGGTGTGAAAGCAACAAATTGGATATGCTTGCAATAGATGGTATTTCTTATCTGCAGGATGAACGAGGAAAAAGAGGAGATAATAAAACAATACAGCTGACAAACATATCCGAAGATTTAATGCAATTAAGCATAGACTTAAAAATTCCAGTGCTAGTTGTTGTGCAGTCAAATAGAGAAGGAACAATCAATGAAGATTTACAGCTTGAAAATATAAGGGATTCAGATGGAATTGCTTATAATGCTTCAATCGTTCTTTCAATTCAACAAAAAGAAGAAGGCTTGCAGATACAAGATGTAAAAGCACGAAATTCAAAAGTTGGGATTAAATGGGTATATGCTTGGGACACAGATAGAGGTACTTTTGATTATATTCCGAATCCGGAAAAAGGAAAAGAAGACGATGAAAAGAGTGAAGATTTAAGACGTAGATATCATGACAGAGAGGAAGATGAATATTAAAGGAGATAAATATGGATAAGATAAATCAAATTAAAAAAGAAATCTTTACATCAATGAAAATGATGGATACAACCATTAAGGGTATCAAAGAATCAGAAGAATATAAAATTGCACAGGCATATAATCAAGGATTGAGGGATGCTATGGCTATTTTTGAAAGAGAAATGAAATTATGATAAAACTACAAGATACAATTATACAAACTGATACTCAACCTGTATTGGATATGCTTAAATTTGACCTAGCTCAACACGGAGTAGATAGATTTCATATCTTTAGGAACAATGGGGAGAACATTCAGACGAATTGTCCATTCCACAAAGGAGGACAAGAAAGAAAACCATCCTTTGGTGTAAATGGTGAGATTGATAAATGCCATTGTTTCTCATGTGGCTGGTCGGGTACAATAGAAGAAATGATATCCGAATTATATGGCTATCAAGATGAAGGTAAATTTGGTAAACGATGGTTAATAAAAAGATTCAATACAGTAGAAATTGAAACAAGAGCAAATATAATGGAGGGATTTAATGTTCGTAAAAATATTAATTTTAATGATGGAAAGAATTTTGCAAATGCAGAACCAGATAGACAAATTGGAGGAACAAGTTCAGGAATTACAGAAGAAGAACTAGACAAATATAGATATATTCATCCTTATATGTATCAAAGAGGATTGACTGACGAGATTATAGAAAGGTTTGATATAGGATATGACAGAGAGCGAAAAGAAATTACATTCCCGACTAGAGACATTGAAGGAAGATGTGTATTTGTTGCAGGAAGAAGTGTCAAAAGCAAATTTTTCAGATTGCCGAAAGGAAAGGATAAACCAGTATATCAAGGATATAGATTTATCTCTGGAGACTATAAGAAAGCGTATATCACAGAATCATTTTTAAATTGTTTGACTTGCTGGAAATATGATAAACCTGCTATGGCTATGATAGGTACTGGAAATCAAAAGCAATATGAAATATTGAATAAGTTACCAGTACGAGAATATATTCTTGCATTTGACCCGGACGAGGCGGGAAGAAAAGCAACAGAACGATTTAGAAAGAATGTGCATGGAAAGATAATAAAAGAGCTTGTATATCCAGATAACCGAGATATAAATGATCTGCAAGAAGAATTCTTAAATTGCAAAATTATTTTTTGAAAATTTTTAAAAATCACTTTACAAACACCTTTTTATGTGTTACAATATAAACATAATAAAACAAAGAACAAAATACATAGAAAGAGGTAATCAATATGAAGATAGTGGTAGAGTATTTGAGATATTTTGAAGAGTTTGGTTTTGAGGATTTTGATACTGTTGAATTTGACAATATCAAAGATGCAAATAATTTTTATAACAATATTACTAGCACAGATAAAAGGATTTGGGTAGGAAAAGATAGAATCATGTAATCACAATGTGAAGCGATAACACGTAGAACACTAATATATCAATACGAGGAATTGGGGTAGGTTTAGGTGACCGTAGTAGTATTGATATATTTTAGCCTTATAGCCAAAAGGTAAGGCACAGGAATTTGACTCCTGCATTTGTTGGTTCGAATCCAACTAGGGCTGTGTTTCCTGGCAGACAAAACGAAAAGCACCGGATATGAAAAATGCGTTGATTGGGGACTTGAGTGAGAATAAAGCTGGGAATATCACTCATATGCATATGAATGGAATATAAGTGGTTGTGTTTATGGGCTTATAGTGAATGTTCTGGAGGTTGTTCATTCAAAAACTAAAACAACTAAAAAGAAAGGAAAAAGAAGTATGGGAAGAATTAACTATGATGATGTAGACAAGTATGGTGGTTCAGACAGTGAGTTTTTAAAACTTGAGAATGATGGTGATATGGTAACAGCACAGCTTCTTGTATCTGATATGGAAGATGTGGATATCTATGCTTGTCATCAAGCAGTTGTTGGAAAATGGGATGATGGTAATGACAAGACAAGATTTGTAAATTGTCTTAGAAATTATGATGATCCACTTGATGTTTGTCCAATGTGTGCGGCTGGATTAAAGACTCAGGTTGTAATGATGCTTGCAATGGTTGATCAGCAGGATGGAAAGATTAAGATTTGGAATAGAGGAAAGACGTTCATCCCAAAGATTAAGAACTTTGTAAACCGCTGGGGAGATATGACAATGAAACCAGTCGACATCATTAGAAATGGCAAAAAGGGAGACAAAAAGACTACTTATGATATTCAGATTTCTCCATCAGAGCCAATGGATATTTCGCAGTATGAAAAGCCTGAGTTTTTAGGCGGATATATTATGGATAAGTCGGCAGATGAAATGCAGGAGTATCTTGATACAGGAAGTTTTCCAGATGTAGATAATAACGATAATGAAGATAATACACAGGTAAGACGCAGAAACACTGAACCACTTCCATCAAGAAGAGGAGAAAGCAGAACCACAAGCAGAAGGGCAGGTATGTAATATGGCAACAAAGAATAAGCACAAAGAAAGAAGTCATAGAAGTTATAGGAACAAAGACGTATATAAGCAATATGTGCTTGGCAATTATACATTACCTTTGATTCCAGGTTTACTTCCATTGTTTAGTAAAAAGATGTAAGGAGGATTATATGGCTTTATCATTTGCAAGACCAAAAAGCAATGATAAGAATATAATCAAAAAATCTAAAACAGTAACAAATAGAACAAGTATTAGGAGCGGCGGAAATAATCTAGCCGCTCAAATACAATCTATAGTTGCTATTGCTAATCAGAAATTAGCAATTCATAAAGATGATTATATTCTTATCAGAGAACCTGACCAACTATATGAATATATGAAAGAAATGAAACAAGTTGGAGAGGGTGCATTAGATACAGAAACAACAGGACTTAATCCGTTACTTGTAGATATAGTTGGTGGATGTATTTATACACCAGGACAAAAAGCGGCATATATTCCAATCAATCATAAATCATATATAACAGGTGTACGAACAAAGGAACAGATGAACGAGGAAACTGTTTCAAAAATTATGAAAGAGTTTCATAAGGATATTAGATGGATTTTCCATAACGCAAAATACGATATCCGAGTATGTCGGAAAACACTTGGAATTGATTTTAAGCCTTATTGGGACACAATGTTAGCGACATATTGCATAGACGAAGAGGAAAGTCATAGATTAAAGGATTTACATCTTAAATACTGCAATAGCAAAGATACAGAATCTTTGACATTTGATACATTATTTAATGGTGTCACTTTCGATAATATTCCAATCTCAACAGGATATTTATATGCGGCTGGCGATGCAGTAAAAACATATGAATTATATGAGTATCAAAAAACACTTTTGAATAGAAGAGTTTTATCTGGTCCTTATAACGTATTTTGGAATATTGAAATGCCTTTGATTCCAGTTGTAGCAGATATGGAAGATAGAGGAGTATGCTTAGATTTTGATGTGTGTAAAAATCTGCATAAAAAATATCATAAGATAAGGGAAGAAAGACAAAAGCAAGCAGATGAAGCAATAGCGATGTATAAGGATGAAATTGATAATTACAAGATGAAAAATCCTAATAATAAGTTGTCTGACCCTATATCATTATCAAGCCCAACTCAGCTTGCAATATTATTTTATGATATTTTAGAATTAGAAAGTCCAGACAAAAAAGCACCTAGAGGAACTGGTGAGGATATTCTAAAACACTTTGCACAAGGGGAAGAAAAGAATCTATGTGAAGCTATTTTAGGTATGAGAAACGTGGAAAAGCTGTTAGGAACATATATTGATAAAATGCCGGAAATTGCATTGGAAGATGGAAGAGTTCATGCAAGCTACAATCAATATGGTGCTAAAACAGGGCGATTTTCAAGTAGTGACCCAAATCTTCAGAATATTCCCTCGCACAATAAAGAAATTCGTCATATGTTTAAGGCACAGGATGGATATGTTTTAATTGGCGGAGATTATAGTCAGCAGGAGCCACGATTGACCGCTCATTGTTCCAATGACGAAAAGATGAAAGAATCATATCATCAGGGAAAGGATATATATGCCACGATTGCATCATTGGCATTTGATAAACCTTATGAAGAATGTAAAGAGTTCAGAGAAGATGGAACAGTAAACCCGGAAGGAAAAGAAAGAAGAAGTCAAGCAAAGGCTATTGTTTTGGGCGTCACTTATGGAAAAGGTATTCCAGCAATCGGTGAAGATTTAGGGATATCAACACAAAAGGCACAAGCTGTATATGATAAAGTAATGGAGAGCTTTCCGATGCTTGAAAAGTTCATGCACGATACACAGGAAAAAGCTAGAGAGCATGGATATGTAGAAACTCCTTGGGGCAGGCGTAGACACTTGAAAGATATGCAACTTGCTCCTTATATTTTTAAGTATGATGGAAAAGTCACTAACTTTGACCCGTTAGCTTTTGGAAGTGACGTATCAACAGAAGTTTCGGAAAGAATAAAAAAGGAATATACAAAGAAACTTGATAAATGCAGATTCTACAAAGAAAGAATAAAAGTAGAAAATGATTTACAGAATCAAGGAATATCAGTAACTTATAACACAAATAAGATAGCACAAGCGGAAAGACAATGTGTGAATAGTGTTATTCAAGGCGGAGCGGCAGATATGGCTAAGCTTGCAATGATACACATTAACAATGATGAAATCATGAAAGAGTTAGATTTTCATTTGCTTATATGTGTGCATGATGAAGTTATAGGAGAATGCCCGATTGAGAACGCAAAGAAAGCAAGTGAGAGATTAGCACAACTAATGATAGACGCACCAAAAGGAAAGATTGATATTCCTATGAAAGTAGATTGCGAGATAACTAGAAATTGGTATGGCGAAAGCGTGGAGGTGTGATATAGTGAGTTTATTTGAACAGAGAGAGAGCAAGAATAATAATATAGTGCTGGAAAATGATATTATTCTTACAGACACGACCGAAAAAATATCAAACGCTTTTGATTATGAGTTTACTGGAAAAACAACAACTGAAATAGTTGTTCCAAAATTTCCTGATGAATTTCAAATTGGATTGATTGTTGGTGCATCTGGTTCAGGCAAGTCTACTCTTTTATCAAAATTTGGAAAAGAAGAAACTATAAAATGGAATAATGATTATTGTATTGCGGATAACTTTGATAGTTATGAGGACGCTATGGAAAGACTTGGAGCGGTTGGATTAAATTCAATACCCGCATGGTTACAGTCTTATAATACATTGTCAAACGGTCAAAAATTCAGAGCAGATATGGCAAGAAGATTAAAAGATAATGCAGTTATAGACGAATTTACAAGTGTTGTAAATCGTGAATGTGCTATAAGTTGTTCTAACTCTATTCAAAAGTATATCAGAAATAAGAAACTAAAGAATATAGTATTTTGTAGCTGTCATTATGACATTATAGAATATCTTCAACCAGATTGGATTTATAACACTGATACAAAAGAGTTATCGGTGGGGAGGTCTGTCAGGCAAAAGTCAAATATTGTTCTTAAAGTCAGTCAGTGTGCCAAGCAAATTTGGAGTATGTTTGCCAAACATCATTATTTGAGTTCAGAACTTAATAAATCAGCTGATTGTTATTTAATTAGTTGGAATGATAAAATAGTAGCTTTTGCAAGTATTTTGCCTATGCCAGGCAGATTTGGAAGTGATACAAGATTATGTGTGTCAGAACATAGAATAGTTGTGTTGCCTGACTATCAAGGACTTGGGATAGGTAATAAAATATCAGAGTATTTTGGAGAATTATATTTATCTCAAGGTTATAGATATTTTGGTAAAACTGCTAATCCAAGAATGGGAGAGCATAGAGAGAGAAGCGACTTGTGGAAAGCAACATCTACTAATTTGAAGAAACCTAGACAACTAAAAGATGTTAGTGAACAAGCATTGAAGCAGTTGCGTCCTAGAGGACGCAACACATCGCAAAAGGCGGTAGAAATGACATTAACTAGATTATGTTATTCTCATGAATATATAGGAAATGAGAATACTATTATAGGAGAAAATATGCAACATAAAAATTATGTTAAAAAATTATTTTAAATTGTATATAAATAACGATTTGATGAATTAATGTAATAAATATTGTGCTAATGATGATTTAGTTTTGGATAAAAAATCTCGGAAAACTTTATTTTAACTATTGCAATTCTCCATTTTATGTGTTACAATATAGGAAAGTTAAGAAATGACTAATACATAAAATGGAGGATTTTATTATGAGCAGATTAGAAGAGTTAAACTCAATGACAGGAAGAATGTTAATAGCAGAGGCAGACAGATTAAGCGTTAAAGTTTCATGTAACAAGGAAAGAACTGGACTGAAAGAATCAAAGTCAAAAGTAATTGATAGAATTATTGAGACAGAAAAGACAATGAAAAAGAAGTCTGAAAAATCTACATTATCAGTTGCACATGATAATAATGAGGTTATAGCTTGTTTGAATGAGAATAACATTTCTTATAAATGTTATAACAATAAAGACATTGCAATTTTGAATGAGCTTGGAAAATGTGTTGCTAGAATTTTTATTCAGAAAAAGTCTATGAGAGTTCAGACAAAGACACTTAATGATTTTTCAAAGAGCTTGGAAAATGTTATAACCGGTTATAAACATTTCTTATCCAATGTGATATTTATTGATTATGATAGTAATTATTTAGATACAATGATAAAGGTGATTGGATGATAAAGATTTATATATCAGGTAAAATAACAGGAACAACAGATTATATACAAAGATTTGAGAGAGCAGAGAAAGCTCTCTCAAATTATATAGTAATAAATCCAGCTAAAGTAAATGCACAACTTCCAATAGAAACAACATGGGAAGAATATATGCAAATGTCAATGACAATGCTTAAAATGTGCAATGCTATTTATATGTTGAAAGACTGGGAAGATAGTAAAGGAGCAAGATTAGAATATAATTATGCAGTAGAAAATAATTATAAAATAATTTTTGAAAAGTAGTTTACATTTTGTTTTTTATGTGTTACAATACAAGAGAACTAAACAGAAAGGAGAAAGACATTGAATTATGATGAATTTCTAAAAACAAAAATAGAGCAATTCAAGCCTTGTGGTTTTGATTGTGAACCATCAAACGAAAATCTATTTGATTTTCAAAGAGCTATTGTAAAGATAGCACTTAAAAGAGGAAAGTCTGCATTGTTTCTTGATACAGGACTTGGAAAAACTATATGTCAGTTATCATGGGCTGATGAAGTGTATAATCATACTAGAAAGAATGTCCTTATACTTGCTCCACTTGCTGTATCAGTGCAGACAAAAAGAGAAGGGGAAAAGTTTGGTATTGATGTAAACATCTGTAGAACTCAGGAAGATGTAAAGGAAGGCATAAATATCACTAATTATGAAATGTTAGAACATTTTAATGCTGATGAATTTATAGGAATCGTACTTGATGAAAGTTCGATACTTAAATCATTTTCCGGTAAGACTACAAAATCATTGATTGAAAAGTTCAGAGCAACAGAATATAAACTTGCTTGCTCTGCAACACCTGCTCCAAATGATTATGAAGAATTAGGTAATCATTCAGAGTTTTTAGGAGTAATGACAAGAACAGAAATGCTTGCTACTTATTTTGTGCATGACGGTGGAAACACAAGTAAATGGAGATTGAAAGGACACGCAGAAGAACAATTTTGGCATTGGGTATCAAGCTGGGCAAGCGTGATGAAAACCCCAGAAGATATAGGTTATAACGGCGATAGATATAAATTACCTGCATTGAATGTGAAAGTTGTAAAAGTAGCGGGGGAAACAAAGAGAGGAAAGCTGATTCCTAGTGTTGTAACAGATTTACAAGACAGAAGAGAAGCAAGAAAAGAAAGTCTTGGTAAAAGAGTATCAAAATGTGCAGAAATTATAAAATCTAACAATATGGAAAATTGCTTGATATGGTGTGATTTTAATGATGAAGGGAATGCGCTTGAAAAAGCAGTTCCAAACGCTATACAGGTTGCAGGCTCAGATACAAACGAACACAAAGAAAAATCATTATTAGGATTTTCAACAGGCGATATAAAGTTTCTTATAAGTAAGCCGAAAATTGCTGGATTTGGTATGAACTGGCAGAATTGTAACAATATAATTTTCTGCGGAATTTCAGATAGTTATGAAAAATACTATCAGGCTATAAGAAGATGTTATAGATTCGGACAGACAAAAGAGGTAAATGTGTACATTGTTATAAGTACGAGAGAATTGCCAGTTTATAATAATATTCTTGAAAAGGGCAGACTTGCTGATGAAATGAATAAAAAAATGGTAGAAATTGCGTCTAAGTATCTTGAAGATGAAATAAAGAACACAATAAGAATGACAGATGAATATGATGCAGAAACAAAAATGAAACTACCAGAATGGGAGGAAATGGAATGAACGGACAAAGTGCAGTAAATGTTGAAAATCAGTTAATCACAGATAAATATGCTTTATATAATGGGGATAGCTGTGAGATTATGAAAGGAATACCAGATAATAGTATTCATTTTTCTATATTCTCTCCGCCTTTTGCAAGTCTTTATACCTATTCGAATAGTGATAGAGATTTGGGAAATTGCAGAACAACAACAGAATTTTATGAACATTTTAAGTTCATAGTTTCTGAATTATACAGAATCACAATGCCAGGAAGATTAGTTAGTTTTCATTGCATGAACTTACCTACAAGCAAGGAGAGAGATGGGTTTATAGCAATTGAAGATTTCAGAGGATTATTGATTAAGCTATTTCAGGATAGTGGATTTATATATCATTCAGAAGTTTGTATTTGGAAAGACCCTGTAATAGCTATGCAGAGAACAAAAGCACTCGGACTATTGCACAAACAGCTGAAAAAAGATAGTTGCATGAGTAGACAAGGTATTCCAGATTATCTTGTAACAATGAGAAAACCGGGAGATAATCCGGAAAGATGTGAGCATACTAACGAAACATTTCCAGTTAGTAAGTGGCAGAATTATGCAAGTCCTATATGGATGGATATAAATCCTAGCGACACTTTACAGGCAAGAAGTGCCCGAGAAGAAAAAGACGAAAAGCATATATGCCCTTTACAATTACCTGTTATAGAAAGAGCTATTGAACTGTGGACTAATCCTAATGATATTGTATTTACTCCATTTATGGGTATTGGTTCAGAATGTTATAAGGCAATAGAAATGGGTAGACGTGCAATGGGAATTGAACTCAAAAAGAGTTATTATGAGCAGGCTTGTAAGAATGTAGCAAGTGTGCCATTTAACAGTCTTTATAAAAAAGGTTTATTTTAAGGAGGAAACAAAATGAAAGTAGTAACAAGTAGAATGAAAGAAGCAGTAAACAAAGCAATCAAAGGAGCTGGATTTAATAATCTTATCCCAATTACCTCAATGATTGGTATTAAATTATCAGATGGAAAGTTGCAGTTACTTACAACGGATATGACAAATACATTATGTATTATCATTGACAAAGTAGCTGGTGATGATATAGACATAACTGTTGACGCCGACAAGTTTGGAAAGCTGATTGCAAAAACAACTTCGGAAGATATTGGCTTATCTGTAAAAGATGATGTTCTTTTTGTTAAAGCAAACGGAACTTATAAGATACCTCTTATCTCAGACGAGGAAGGACTTATCTCATTCCCGGATGTAACCCAGGATCATCCCACACCCCCTGAGAAGTGGACAGACGTTAAGCTGTCAAGTATAATGCAGGCTTATAATATCAATAAGTCAGCATTGGCTAAGACATTAGAAAATCCTGCATTGACCGGTTATTACTGTGATGAGGATATGGTAGTAACTACCGATGCAAATGTAATCACATTCAACGCTTTCAGAATGTTTGCATGGGATTTCCCAGTGCTGATCTCAGCACAGCAGATGACGTTAATCTCTCTATTTAAGGAGGAAGATATAAAAGTAACTTGTGACCCTGAAAGAATTATTTTTGTAACAGATACACAGATTGTTGAAGGAAGTTTGATGGAAGGGGTTGAGGATTTCCCAGCTAATGAAGTAAACGCTTATCTTGACGAAGCATTTACATCTTCTTGCAAAGTACCAAAGGATTTACTTCTTTCCGTACTTGATCGTCTTGCCCTATTCATTGAACCATATGATAAGAATGGAGCATATTTCACATTCGGAAGAAAAGGTATCAACATTCACAGTAAGAAAGATGCATCAACCGAAACAATCAATTATGTAGAAAGCAAAGACTTCCAGCCATTTGTATGTTGTGTAGATATTCCGATGTTAAAGGAGCAGTTGCAGGCTAATCCGGATGACACAGTGAAGATTTGCTATGGAAATGAAAATGCGTTGAAGATTGAGAGCGGAAAAGTAACACAGGTTATAGCTTTGCTTGAAGATGAGGAACTTGACAATATAAACGCGTGATTATATAATTAGTAGTGCGACAAAAATATCATATTGTAACACCTCCCTAGAAATAGAGAGGTGTTTTTTTATTTTTTTCAAAAATCACTTGTAATCTACCTTTTTATGTGTTACAATATATACAAGTTAAGAGATAACAAGCAAATAAATGAAAGGAGAAAAGTAAATGGTTGTATGGAAGTTCAATAATCTATACAAAGCAGATGCCGAAAAAGTATCGAAAGAGATTGAAAGTATTTCAAATGCGACACCATCAAGTATTCTTGAGTATGCAAGAAATGAGAATAGCGAATTGCATAAATGTTTTGAATGGGATGATACAGTAGCGGCGGAAAAGTATAGATTGCAACAAGCAAGAAATATTGTTTGTAATCTTGTATATCAAGAAGAAAAGAAAGAAGAACCAACAAAATTAAGAGTATTCTATAATCAATCTTCAACAAATACTTATCAACCGACTAGAGTGTTAGTAAGGAATGAAGATAGTTACAAGGAACTTTTAATGCAGGCAAAGACAGAGTTGAGAGCATTTAAGAATAAATATAAAATGATTACAGAATTGGAAGATATTTTCAATTTAATTGACTAATCATAATGAGTTATACATTCAAATATCTGCATTGCAGATAACAGGATAGTACAGAACAAGACAAAACATGACAAAACAATACAATATATTACAATGCAGATATTTGAGTGTATAACTCATACAACAAAATAGGACAAAATAATAAAGCAAAGAATACTATAGCACACTACATTACATTGATGATTTTAACATCTACTTTATAAAGTAGATGCAACTCACTACAAAACAGAATAGCACATCATAGAACAGGATAATATAAAACATGACAACACAATTATAAAGTAGATATTAAAATCACCAATGTTACATATTAAAGGAGGACAAACAAAATGAAAACAGAAACTATTGAAATTAAAAGAATCGAAACAAGACAGGTAACAGTTAAGATTGTAGGTGATGGAGATTTAATTCTCAATAAAATGAATGATGTTTCCACAAGACAGTTGACCGATCAGAGAAAGAACAAGGCAAAGGATCTGGAAGTGCCTAATGAATGGGAGCAGATTATCACAGCTATGCATTGGAGAGACGGAAAGCCAACAGATTTTAGTGAAAATGGGTTGATTGATGCATTAACGAATAATGCACCATGTATCACAGCATTTGGATTAAAGAAGTCTTTTGGAGATGCAGTTGTAAGAAATGAGATTGATAAATACAAGACAAAGTTTGATAATTCATTAAATATTATTGCAAAAGGAAATTTAATTCCTATCAAGTTTACAGAGCATTATGTGGATGAAAAACTTATGTCACCTAGAACAGGAAAGCCTGTACTTGTAAGAATGAATAGATTTAGTGGATGGAGTGCAGAATTTACAATTCAGTTCACAGAAAATGTATATTCATTAGAACAGATTATCAACATTATCAACCTTGCAGGGTTCGGGCTTGGAATTGGTAGTGGAAGAACTAGCGGATATGGCAGATATCATGTGGAAGAGGTAAGATAATGAGTAGAAAACTATTAAATCTAATCAATAACAATCAACCACAACTTCCAGCTAATAAAAAATTTTTAGCTGATGTTATGAGTTGCATTGAAAGGATAGAGCAGAGAGATCGAAGAACAGGAAGTAATTATTATAAGCCTTCTTCCTTGCATTGTATGAGGAATATGTATTTCACTCGTACAAAAGCTCCTCAAGATCCTGAGGTGACAGAGTATAATTCAACAGGTATGGCGGATACAGGAACAGCCCGGCATGAGGCTATTCAGAATGTACTACTTCAGATGAAAGATATGGGGTATGATTGGGAATATGTAGACGTCGGGGACTATATAAAGAAAAAACAGTCATTTGGGAAATGTCGAAATATTATAGTAAAAGAGAAAGAAGGTGCAGAAACACATCTTATAGATACAGTATTAAACTTATCATTTAGATGTGATGGAATTATAAAAAGAATAAGTACAAATGAATATTATCTTTTTGAAATGAAAAATGTTGTATCTTTTAAATATAATCAGGTTGAAAATGAACCTCTAGAACAGCATATGAACCAGATTATATGCTATTGTACTGTTCTTGATTTGAACAAAGCATTTGTTCTTTATGAAAATCGAGATATATGCACTCTGGAATGTCCTTATATAGAAATTACGCAGAATATGAAGAATTGGTTATGCAATTATATTGCAGAGTGTGAAGGATATGTAGAAAGAATGATTGCACCGCCTAAAACAGATAATATGAAAAACTGCAAATGGTGTAATTATAAAGGTATTTGTCACAAGGTTGGATAAATTTCTTTACATTAATAATTTAATATGTTATAATATCTCTTGTAAGAGGTCGAGACTTACTTAAAATCTTAAATTGGTAATTACGCATTGAGTTTCAAATTGTATGCTCGACCCATACAATCTCAATGCGTTTTTATATTTTAAGGAGAGAATTTAATGCAAGAGATATGGAAAGATATAGAAGATTATGAAGGACTTTATCAAGTAAGTAATAAAGGACGAGTTAAGTCCATTGAAAGATATTCTTATAAAGGTAATCGAAGTATACAAAAATTAAAAGAAAGAATATTAAAAGTTGGTATTAGAAAAGATAATTATTTAACAGTTGTACTTAGAAAAAATGGCAAAAGCACTAGTTATCTAGTTCACAGATTAGTTGCTCAGAATTTTATACCTAATCCTCATGGGTATAATGTAGTAAATCATAAGGATGAAAATAAACAAAATAACGACATTAGAAATTTGGAGTGGTGTAGTTCATTATATAATAATACTTATAACAATATTGCTATAAGAAGACAGGTTAATAAAAAGAAACATTGGAAGTTTGTTAATGGTAAAAGATTTTATTATTAGAGGAGGTTAATGAATGATTTTTGGAATTAAGACAAAGAAAGATAGAGAGATTGAAGAACTCAAGGATGAGATCGCACTTTTACATGGACAGTTAAAAACGACTTTAAGTGAACCACCTATTATTCACAGGTCTGTTGAATTAAAACCTATTATTGCCCGTTATGTTGTGTGTAGATTACAGTCTGCTCCTGCATCATTTATACGACGTTCCTTGTGTTATCAGTTAGCATATTACTTAGAGCGTGATGAGGATGTGAAAGTTATATCTGAAATGCTACCAGATGGAGACATAGCATATTCAATGGAAATAAATATTGTGAAGGAGGAGTAACATGATATATATAGGAATAGACCCAGGAAAAAATGGTGGAATAGCTTGCATAAGTGATAATAGTAAGAATGATGGCGAGGCATATCCGTACTCTGATGATGTTTTAATAAATAATCTTAAATTTATATATACACAAGGTTGGAAGGATGATGTAATATGTTATCTTGAACACGTCCATGCAATGCCAAAGCAGGGGGTATCAAGTACATTTAACTTCGGTCTGAATTTCGGGTTTATTCAAGGAGTATTAAGAGCATATGGAATATCTTATGAGCTTGTTACACCACAGAAATGGAAGAAAGAATTTTCCTGCACATCTAATAAAAATACATCTATTGAAGTATGCAAGAGATTATTCCCAAATGTAAATCTAAAAGCAACAGCTAGGTGCAAGAAAGATCATGATGGAATGGCGGAAGCATTGTTGATTGCAGAGTATGGAAGGAGGCATTATAATGGTGGAGAAAGTAACTAATCGTTGTTCTACTTGTAATAAAAATTCTGTGTGTAAGTACAAGGCAGACATGAAAGATATTACTAATAAGGTAAATTTTCAGTTAGTTCATATCAATAAAGATTTACCATTTTCCATAGCAAGAATAGATTGTGATTATTTTTCAGCTGAAAAACCTATAACTAAAGGATGGTGATTTTAGTATGGCAAGTCGTAGAGAAGAGGAAGTAAATAACGAACAATCAAAAACTGCCGAATCTATAATGAAAAATGTGGATAATATAAGTGATACAATCAAAGAAATATCAAATAATCTTGTAAATAATTATTGTAAGTCACTTGATGTAGAAATGGACATTATTAGATTAGAATTGAGAGAAAATAATTCTTTAACTGATGATACATTAGAGAAGCATATATTAGAATTAGCAAATATATTATATTTTACCGGTTCCGCGCAGGAAGATTTGGGAATTAAAGAAGATACTTGCAAAGCTATCAGGCAAGAAGTATATTCAAAAGCAAGAGAACAAGCAACCGGAAAGACCGTTGCAGATAAAACCGCTCAGGCAGAGCTTATAGCACAAGCAGAAACAATGACCCTTGCTATATATTCAAGAGCTTATAAGAAAGTAAAATTGCGAATGGATGCAGGATATGAAATGCTTAATAGCTTGAAGAAAGTAATGAATAAGCGTATCACAGAAATGGAACTATCAAATAGCAGATATATAAATCATAATGAGAAGCAAAACTGAAAGAAAGGTGTAACAATGATTGATTGTAATATTTGCAAGCATAAAGAAGATTGTTGCATAGAGTGCAAACATGGAGAGTTGTTCGAGAGGAAAAATGTGTCAGAACCTAAAAAAATATCAGTTAGTAATGGAAAAGAATATTGCGGACATTGTGGTTATTTGTGTGAATACGCAAGAGGATATATAAAGTTTTATTGCATTAGATGCGGTGGACTTAATTTAAGAAGCTGAAAAAACTGAGAGGTGGAGAATGACAAAATTTGACAAGGATATAAACTGCCACACTTGCAAATATGGATATTTTGAGGATGTATCTGATGAGGGGTATCACAACTTGTGTGGAAAAAGAAACTGTTACTTGTGTGCCAAAATTTACGGTGAATGTGCTGACTATGAAAGAGGAACACCACTGGAAGAGAGAGAAGGATTATATTTATGGTAATGACGGAGGAGGTAAAGAGAATGGAAGATAGATGTCTATTTAAGGCGAAAATTTGTAATGGAGAGTGGGTTGCAGGATTTTTGCATTGCAAAAATGATAAATGGTATATCAGCAATAAAGCAGGTTCGCCATTTGCGTTTGAAGTGCGACCAGATACTATCTGCCAATGCACAGGCTTAAAAGACAAGAATGGCAAGCTGATTTGGGAGAATGATATCATGAAATATCAATGGGATGGGAAAACAAGAATTGATGTCGTTAAATATGAACCACCCCTGTTCACATATTCAAAGGCCGTGAGGTGGGATTTAGGTGCTGACGAAGTTATCGGCAACATCTTTGACAATCCAGAATTGATAAAGGAGATTTGAGCAAATGGTTAAAAGAAAACTGTATAAATGGATGTTTAAAAAGATATACTTTAGAATTTGCAATATCGAACAGGGCTTTTTTACAGCAGGAGACATGGATAGATCAAACGACTGTATCAGGTTGGAAAATCTGCTGAATAAGTACAAAGAATATATTATTTATTAAAATCGAAGAGAGTGAGGAATAATATGACAGAGCGTGAGGCTATTAATGAATTGCACAAAATAAGACCTAGAGGCGGTATCATCCCGCAAAAGAGAGCGGAGGCTTTAGATGTAACAATACAGGCACTTGAAAAGCAGATACCGAAAAAACCGACATATGAGGGCGACGGATATGCCCCAGACGGAACGCTTGTATATGATACTTGGATTTGCCCTTGTTGCGATAAGAGATATGAGGTTGATTATGATGATTATGATTATTGCCCGGATTGCGGTCAGAAATTAGATTGGAGTGATGAAGATTGAGATTAATTGATGTAGATAAGCTTAAAAAGGATTTGAAATCAGTCACTTTAAGCAATGGAACTTTGTTGAATACAAATACAGTATTACTATTACTGGATAAATACCCAACAACTTACGATGTGGACAAGGTTGTGGAAGAATTGGAAGAAATAATATATCCAAAACGTCTTTATTTTTGCAGAGTGTCAAAAGGTGGATGTAACAAGTCTGATGATATTGGTTGCATAGATTGTGCGATTCAAAAGGCAATCGAGATAGTGAAGAGAGGTGGAAAGAACGAGTAAGCTAAATTACAAAAAATATATGCTATAGAAAGATAATTGAGCAGAAAGGTGTGGAGGAGTTGCATGAGTAGTCTGGAAGAAAGAGCACTATATATAAATCGACTTAAAAAAGATAATCATAATTACCCGATTAGTTATTGTAAGCAATTTATAATTGATTGGGAAAATGTTGTTAAGACACTTAATGATACAAAGTCTATCGTTGTAAGTGATTTTGATAACTTTGATGTAAGGAGGTAAAATAAATGAGTTTGGAAAGTATAGTTAAGGATCTAAACAAGAAAATGAAGGTAGGAAATATTCAGCTAGGAGTAGACTTTCAGGAAGTTCAGAAAATCCCATTTTCTTCTTGTCGATTAAATTATATGACATATGGTGGTATTCCAGTTGGAAGAATAGCAGAGTTCTATGGTGCAGATGGTAGTGGAAAGACAACTACTGCTATTGATGTAGCAGGAAATGCTCAAAGAATGTTTTCGGATAAAAAAGTGTTGTTTGTGGATATTGAGCATACTTTTGATTCCTGCTGGGCTACTAAACTAGGATTGAATTGTGACGATATTATATATCTTGACCCGGATAGTATGGGGGCGGAAGAAGTCTTTAATATGATGCTTGAGCTTATAGATAGTGGAGAAATAAGTCTGTGTATATTAGATTCAATCGGTGCTATGGTATCCATGCAGGCAAATGAAAAGCAGATAGGAGAAAGAACATATGGTGGGGTGAGTATGGCATTGACAGAATTTAGCAAGAAAATAACTCCAGTTCTTGCAAGAACACAAACTGCTTTTATAGGGATAAATCAAGTCCGGGATGATATGAATAGTATGTACGGCGGAACAACAACGACAGGCGGAAGAGCATGGCGGCATAGTTGCAGTACAAGACTTGAATTTAGAAAAGGGAACTACATTGATGAAAAAGGCAATAATCTTTCAAGAGCTTGTGAAAACCCAGCAGGAAATATAGTCAATGTAGCACTTGTGAAATCTAAAGTTTGCCGACCGGATAGAAAAGTAGGTTTCTACACTTTAAAATATCTTGAAGGAATTGACTATGTATCAGATGCAGTAGATGTTGCAATCAAGATGAGATTGGTTGTGCAAGGCGGAGCATGGTTCTCTTTAGTTGATACAGAAACTGGTGAAATATTAAGCAAATATCAAGGTAAATCCAAGCTAGTTGAATATCTAAAGGAAAATGATAACTATACAGATTTTTATTCAAAATTAGAGAAATTATTAAATGAAGAATGTTAGTTATCAACAAGTTATCCACATTAAATTGTGGATAACTTTTTTATTTATTTTTTTCAAAATCTATTGCAATCTCCCTTTTTATGTGTTACAATATAATCAAGTTAAGAGAGAAACAAAAAAAAA
>ERZ1034691.144-NODE-144-length-54820-cov-14.078572_pt1 | contig 54820 bp, 45 predicted proteins | sample MGYA00520638_ERZ1034691 | MGnify/ENA primary metagenome ERZ1034691 (study PRJEB33766, sample SAMN09781763) | gut metagenome | biome: gut microbiome | host: Homo sapiens | place: Madagascar | study: EMG produced TPA metagenomics assembly of the PRJNA485056 data... | reverse complement strand
AGAGCGCCTGGTTTGGGACCAGGAGGTCGCAGGTTCGAATCCTGTCACCCCGACTGATATGCGGGTGTAGTTCAATGGTAGAACACCAGCCTTCCAAGCTGGATACGTGGGTTCGATTCCCATCACCCGCTCTATTTTTTTTAAGGAAACCTTTATAATCAGGGGTTTCCTTATTTTTTTGATCTGCTTGTACGATTGTTGAGTGCCGGAACTTAGAAAGCGGTGAGCACATCTAGTGTGTGAAGGGATACACAAGAATTGTTGCGGAAAAGTTTGCAACCATGTCAGCGCAGCTTGTTTCACTTGCGGATGTCTATGATGTCCTGATCAGCGAGAAATATTATAAGGCAGCTTACTCTAAAGAGGAAGCATTCCATATGAAAAAGGTTCGTCTTTTTATGTAAAAGACGAACCTTTTCTTATCTAATTTAGCATATTTTGATTCAAAAAGCAAGAGATGTAACAACCTTTTATAATTTGCAATTGCATTGTGTTTCAACAAAAAAATAAGGAACAATGCGGAAACGAGGAACTATGAACAATGATTTAAAAACAGAAGAAATGTGTGAAAATTGGCTGATACAGCAAAAAACAAAAATTAAAAAGAGTACTTATGCAAATTACTGTTATCTGATCAGAAAGCTCATTGAACCGGAATTAGGGAAAATTAATGTCATGAAATTGAAAAAGGCATACCTCGAACAATTGGTTTTGGATTTGCAGGAAAGAGACTATGCGGATAGTACCATTTATTCTGCGCTGCGTGTGTTGAAAACGATTCTAAGAAAACATGCAGTGCAAAACGACAATTATGAGGAAATGATACATCACTGTTATCTTACCGTTCACCGTTTGGAATCTAAAGTACTGCTTGAGGACGAAAGTGCATGTATCAAAGAATATTTATTACAGAAAAATGACACATATGCACTTGGGATTCTGTTGTGCCGAAGCACAGGTATCAGAATTGGTGAATTATGTGGATTAAAATGGGAAAATATCCATCTGGACACGGGAATATTTGAGATAAAAAGGACTGTATCGCGGATTCAAAATGATAATTACAGGGAAGGACTTCCCAAAACAATGCTATATATCCGAACTCCAAAATCATTTTCATCGATCAGAACGATACCGATTCCAGATTTTTTGGAAAACTGTTTGAAAGAAAAAAGAAAACCGGAAGATTGTTATTTCCTGACAGGAACCACACGTTGTACAGAGCCCCGGAATGTGCAGAAACATTTTAAAACCATTTTAAAGCACTGTAATCTTTCTGATTATAATTTTCATTCGCTGCGTCATGGGTTTGCATCTTCGTGTCTTGAGAGTGGGGTTGAGTGTAAAACAGTTTCCTCTATTTTAGGGCATTCTTCCACACAGATTACCATGGATTTATATGTTCATGCGACATTAAAACAGAAAGCTAAGTGTGTAAATATGTTTTAAAGAAAAAGGTTCGTCTTTTACATAATAAGACGAACGTACTGAGCAGTTAATAAAATTATAACCATTATTTTAGAAAATAGGACAAGGGGTTTGATTTTGTTGCTGTATCACAATCAAAGATAAAGGAGATACAAAGTTATGAGGAAAAGACGAATGAAGTGGAATGTGTTGGCACTCTGCATGGCAGTTGTTTTAATAGTGACAATGCTGCCGACACAGGTATTGACAAAGGCAGAGACGATAGATGGTAAGGTTGAAATCAAACCGATATCATATGATATTGGAGAGAATGCTTTTAACTATCGGATTACTACGAGTGAAGAAAATGCGTATATTGCTTATTATGTGTATAATGGGAAAGAATATAATTATACAATGGATGAATTATTTAATCTTGCAAAAGAGACAACTGAGCAAAAAAATCAACAGGTAGAAGTGAAAGTTTCCGGAAATATACTTGATCTATTATATGTAGCATTAATCAGTACAGAGGGAGACTTGCTTTGCAGTCAAAGATATAATACGGCATTTAATCACATATTATTTGCGGATGATGCTGAGAATATTGAATATGTAAATGGAACATTGGATGATGTGTCTGCTGAAGTGAAAAATGGAAAGATTATCGTAAAAGATTCAAGTAATCAATCTGGTAGTGGAAGAATATGTTATACATTTACGCGTGGCATGAATGGTGATGATTTTGGTAAATTAGTAAACTGTGATTTCACGGATGGAGAAGCACAGGTTGATATATCAGATTGTATAGTGAGTCAGGAGAATATTTATTTAAGTATTTTATTGTTAAAAATGGTGTTGTTACCACAAAAGTAAATACAGTGACATATAATTATACAAAACCTACAGCAAAATTGGATCCAATAAATATTTCTACAGTGAAATGGGAAAAAGGTATTTTGACGATTCCGGGAGTAGATAAAAATTCTCAATTGATGGGAAAACGCATTGCAGCGACATTATATAAAAGTAATGATAACGAACAATGGTTAAGAGGAACGTGTCGTGGCACTGGGCTTGGTAATTATGATACAAGAGTAGATTATAATGAATCTATAAAAGACTATAAATATTATAAAGTTGGAATTGTTGTGAAAAGCGACGATATCGATAACTGTTTAAATAGTGACGAAGTATTTACGGATATTTATGATACTACATCGTCCAGTGAAGAGGTTGACAACACATTAAAAGATGTATTAACTCAAGCAGGCGTGGATTCAGTAGAGAAAGCAGATGCAGATACTTTAAATAAAATCTATAATGAAGCAGACGAGACAAAAAAAGCAGAGATTGCCAAAGCATTAAGAGATGGATTGAAAGAAACTGATACAGCAACTCTTAGAACAGCAATGCAGACAAACAGTGATACGCGTGCAATGGTAGAAGCAATTGAGAAAATGTCTGGAATTACGGTTGCAAATGATGTTTCTGAGGATGTAAAAGCTTATATTGATACAGCAAATATTAAAGTTTTGGGTGCAGCATTGAATGCAGATGACGGGGTATCAAATGTCGGATTAAAGATTACCAAAGAAGCGGATGTTGCCACATTGGACAGCAAATACAAAAATGCAATTCCACTCGGAATTACACTGACAAATGTAAGTACAGCAGCTTCTGGACTTGCAGTTCCGGTTACAATTACAATCCCTGTTCCAAGGGGAATCGATATCCGTAAACTTGTTATTTTACATATGAATGATGACGGTACAGTCAATGAGAATTTTTCGAATGGAAATGGATATTCAGCTGATCTTAATAGCCGTACCATTACTTTCACAGTAACTCATTTTAGTACATTCATTTTTGCGGAAGCAGACGATACAAGCACGACACCGGGAAACCCGACAACACCAGCGAATCCGACAACACCGGAAAATCCGACAACGCCAGCAAATCCGACGACACCGGGAAGCTCTGTGACGAATCCGACAACAACAGCAGAACCAGCACAGAGTCAGGCAACAGAGACGGACAATATAGCTTCTGCAACAGCAGAGACCGTGACAACTTCTCCAAAAACAGGGGATAACGGCAGTATGGCAGTATTATGGATATTATTTGCCGGATGCGCGATTACAGCATTCTGTTATGCGAAAAAAAGAGTAAGAAGATAATTATCAAATTTAAGTGATTGAAAAGCCTTTGTGGAAAGAATTTTCTGCAAAGGCTTTTTAAATTTACTTGAAGAAAAGTTGCGGCTTCTATATAATCTAAGAGTGTATTCGAGAAAAATATCTATGTTTATATAGAAGAAAAATCAGAAAGAGGACATACGAATGATACAGTTTACCGGATATGATTTATTGTGGCTATTTTTTATATATTCTTTCGCAGGCTGGATTCTTGAGACAGTTGTGGCGACACTGCTTCACCGGAAGTTTTCAAACAGGGGACTGGTGAACGGGCCGCTTTGTATTTTATATGGTGTGGGAGCCGTGGCAATGTCAGTCGGTCTGCAGGAGCTGACGGGGATCTGGCTTTTTTTGTTCGCATCGTTATATGCAGCGGTGACAGAGTTTGTTGCAGGAAAATTAATCGAGAAATTTTATCACAAACGCTGGTGGGATTACGGTGAGAGTAAATGGAACTTAGACGGTTACATCTGTCTCCCGGTTTCCCTGATAAAAGGTGCATTGGGCTATGTGGTTGTTCGTTATGCCAATCGGTGGGTATTTCATCTGCTCGCAATCCTTCCGGAGCTTTTGATCCACATTATCCTGCTTGTGTTGATCGGTGTGCTTGCAGTGGATGTACTCGCCTCCTATCTGCTTGTGACAGGAAAGAGCAGACACCCGGAGAAGTGGCTAAAGGCAAATAACAAAATCGATCGTTTCCGTATCAGGCTTGGCAACCGGATCACAGGCTCAATCGAAAAACGAATGACAAAAGCCTACCCGAAGGCAAGCTTTGTGGAAAAGGTCACAAAGGATAAAACCGTTTTTGCAAAGGGCTGCGATTTTTATAAAATTGTGATGCTGTTTTTTGTGGGAGCATTTTTAGGAGATCTTACGGAAACAATTTTCTGCCGGATCACTGCGGGAGTATGGATGAGCCGCAGCAGCGTTGTGTGGGGACCATTCAGTATTGTGTGGGGACTTGCGATTGCGCTGGTGACGGCAATGTTATATAAATACAAAGACAAAAGCGACGGCTTTTTATTCTGGACAGGAACCTTTTTAGGTGGAGCTTATGAGTATCTGTGCAGTGTATTCACAGAGCTGGTCTTTGGAAAAGTATTCTGGGATTACAGCTGGATGCCGTTTAACCTGGGTGGACGAATCAACCTGTTATACTGTTTCTTCTGGGGAATCGCAGCGGTAGTGTGGTTTAAAGTATTGTATCCAAAAATTTCAGGTCTGATCGAGAAAATTCCGGTTGTCATCGGAAAAACAATAACATGGCTGTTGATCGTATTTATGTGCTGCAATGTTGTGTTTTCCTGCCTTGCTTTGATAAGGTATGATGAGCGTGACAGACAGGTGGAGGCGACAGAAAGCTGGCAGGTTTACATGGACGAGCATTATGACGATGCGAAAATGGCGCGGATATATCCGAATGCCAAGGCGTGTGAGTAAGAGGAAATAGTATGTGCTTGGTGTGGAAAAGAGAGAAGCACCATGCAAAGTAATGTTCGATAGAAAACAAGAGGAAAAATAAATGAAATTAATAAAAACAGAGGATGCAGTCGGTCATGTTTTATGTCATGACATGACGCAGATCATAAAAGGCGTCACAAAAGACGCAAGATTCCGCAAAGGACATATTGTAACCGAGGAGGATATTCCGGTTCTCTTATCTATGGGAAAAGAAAATCTCTACGTGTGGGAGAAAAATGAGAATATGCTTCACGAGGATGAGGCGGCAGAGATCCTGCGCGCTATCTGTCAGGGCGAGCATATGCATGCATCAGAGCCAAAAGAGGGAAAAATAGAACTCACCTCTGACATTGATGGAATTTTAACCGTCAACGTGGAAAAGCTTCTTGCCGTCAATTCCCTCGGCAATATGATGATCGCGACCAGACATTCCTATACCCCGGTGAAAAAAGGCACGAAGCTTGCGGCGACAAGAATTATCCCGTTAATTATTGAAAAAGAGAAAATGGAAGCAGCAAAGCGGGCAGCAGGGGAAGCGCCGCTTGTGAATGTCCTGCCATATCAGTTAAAGACCGCGGCGCTGATCACTACGGGTGGAGAGGTTGCGAAAGGACTGATTCAGGATACCTTTTCCGATGTGGTCATTGAAAAGCTGAAAGCTTACGGAATCAAGACAGTGGAGCACTGTTATCCGGGAGATGATGAGAACCTTATCACAGAAAAAATTTTGGAGTACAAGGCAAAAGGTGTGGATATGATCCTCTGTACCGGAGGCATGAGCGTAGATCCGGATGACCGAACACCGGGAGCTATCAAGCGTTCGGGGGCTTCTATCGTCACATATGGCGCACCGGTGCTTCCGGGCGCAATGTTTTTGCTCGGATACTTTGAGGACAAAACCCCGGTCATGGGACTGCCGGGCTGTGTGATGTATGCAAAGAGCACGATCTTTGACATTATGCTGCCGCGTATCGCAGCAGGGATTCCGGTGAAAGCGGAAGATTTTTATGTGTTAGGACATGGCGGACTGTGCCTTGGATGTGCAGAGTGCCGGTTCCCAGATTGTTCGTTTGGAAAAGTTTGAAGCAGAATAGATTTTATAGGAATCGTTTTGCAGAAAAAAACAGATAGAAAAAGCAGGAATATAAAATATGGAATGGAACCATTTTGATGAAAACGGAAACGCTGTCATGGTAGACGTTTCTAAAAAAGAGATTACGGAGCGTATCGCGACAGCAAGCGGTAAAATCCGTGTGAATGATGCAGTGATGTCAGCTATCGTCAATCATACCGCAAAAAAAGGGGATGTGCTGACGGTTGCAAGAGTGGCAGGGATTATGGGAACAAAGCAGACGTCTCATCTGATCCCGCTTTGTCATCCACTTTGTCTGAACAAATGTACCGTTGACTTTGAAGTCAATCAAAAAGAAAACATCATAACGGCAATATGTACGGTCAAAGTTTCCGGAAAGACCGGGGTGGAAATGGAAGCACTCATGGGTGTGAATGTGGCACTTCTCACGATTTATGATATGTGTAAGGCAATGGACCGTGCCATGGAGATTTTTGATGTTCATTTAGAAAAAAAAGACGGTGGAAAATCCGGACTTTTTGAGCGAAGTAAGGAAAGAAAAGAATGTTAGATCAGTACAGCCGGAACATTGATTATATCAGGATTTCAGTCACAGACCGTTGCAATCTGCGCTGTACCTACTGCATGCCGCAGACCGGCAAATGCTATTCGGATCAGGATGAAATATTAACATATGATGAGATCGTAAAGCTTGCAGGAATTTTTCGAAAGCTTGGGATCAAAAATGTGAAGCTTACCGGAGGAGAACCACTGGTGAGAGCACAGATATCGGAACTTATTTATCGATTGAAAACAGAGTGTGGAATGGAAAAAGTAACGCTGACCACAAACGGAGTGCTTTTGGAGGAGCAGTTTGCACATCTTGTGAAAGCCGGACTAGACGGTGTGAATATCAGTCTGGATACGCCGGATGCAGAAGGTTATTGCAATTTCACCGGAAGCGACAGCCTGCAAAAGGTATTAAATGGCATAGAACTGGCGGAGAAAACAGCAGGCGTTTCAGTAAAGCTTAATTGTGTGCTGATGCACCAGACGCGGGAGGAATTACTTGCCCTGACCGAATTTGCCAGAAAAAACATCAGTGTCCGTTTTATCGAACTTATGCCGATCGGACAGGGAAAAGAAAAGCATACGTTAAAGGAAGCAGACATAATAAAAATGCTTTCGGAAACGTATGGGACGTTAAAACCTGTCACTCAGAAACTGGGAAGCGGCCCGGCACACTATGTTGAAATTGATGGATTTGCAGGAAAAATTGGATTTATTAGCGCAATTTCACATAAATTCTGCAGTGGCTGTAACCGTGTCCGCCTGATGTCAGATGGTTTCTTAAAACCATGTTTACAGTATGAGACAGGCGTGGATCTGCGGACATTGCTGCGAGGCGGTGCTAAAGAGGAGGGACTGCAAAGCCAGATTGAAAAGGCAATCAAAGAAAAGCCAAAGTGTCACGAATTTGAAAAACAAAATGAGACAGGACAGACCGAGCGGAGGAGTATGTTTGAAATCGGAGGCTGATGGAGTAATTTTGAACAATCACGAGAAACAAATAGAGTTTCGCATTTGTCTATTAAAAGGAGTAAAAAAATGGGAAAAGTAAGGGCTGTGTGCATCAGCGAGAAACGCGGCACGCAGAAAAAAAATATAGAATCCGCAGTATTTGTGGAGGATTGGGGCATACAGGGGGATGCGCATGCAGGAAAATGGCACAGGCAGGTTTCCCTATTGTCGCAGGAGACAATCGAGGCGTTTAAGGCGCGCGGCGCACAGATCACAGACGGAGCGTTCGGTGAAAATCTTGTGGTCAGTGGCTATGATTTTACAAAGTTTCCGGTTGGCACGAGATTTGCGTGCAAGGATGTTGTGCTGGAACTGACACAGATTGGAAAAGAATGTCATCACGGCTGCGAGATCTTCCAGAAAATGGGAGAGTGTATCATGCCGACGAATGGTGTTTTTGCCAGAGTGCTTCACGGTGGAACGATTCAGACGGGGGATGAATTTCATGTGCAGTACCGCGTTGCAGTCATTACGTTAAGTGATACCGCATCTAAAGGAGAACGGGAAGACGTAAGCGGTCAGACCATTGCGGATATTGTGACAAAAGCAGGCTATGAGGTTGTTTTTCGGAAAATCATTCCGGACGACGGAGAGGAACTTACAAAGTTATTGTGTGAACTGGCAGATACAGATAAGGCAGATCTGATCTTAACGACCGGAGGAACCGGCTTTTCACAAAGGGACAATACACCGGAGGCAACCATGCAGGCGATCGAGCGGGAAACACCGGGAATTTCCGAAGCCATGCGGTATTATTCACTGCAGATCACACCGCGTGCCATGCTGTCCAGAGGTGTATCAGGAATCAGAAAGGAAGCACTGATCGTGAATCTGCCGGGAAGCCCGAAAGCGGTGCGGGAGTGTCTGGAATATGCGATTGGAGCACTGACGCATGGATTGGATATTTTAAAAGGAAACACTGGCAATTGCGCTGGAAAATAGATCAAGAGAGGAAAATCATGAAGAAATTAACCGCAATGATGTTACTTATAGCAATTAGCCTTGGACTTACTGCATGCGGAGGCAGCCAGAACAGTGCAGATGCACCTGCGCAGGCAGAAAACAAAGAGGTGACAGCGGACACAGAAGCAGCAGAGGCAGATACAAGTGCCGCAATCGAGGGTACGATCACCTTAGCGGCAGCAGCAAGTCTGGAAAAATCGTTCACGGAGCAGTTGATCCCGATGTTTGAGGCACAGTATCCTGATGTGAACGTTGAGGGAACTTATGACAGTTCCGGAAAGCTTCAGTCACAGATTGAGGCAGGAGCAGATGTGGATATTTTCTTTTCCGCAGCATTAAAGCAGATGCAGGCGTTGCAGGAAGAAGGTTATATTGCAGAGGATGCATCTGTGGATCTTCTGGAAAATAAAATCGTTCTGATCGTTCCGACCGGAAAAGAGGACGGCTACACTTCTTTTGAGGACATTGTAAATGCAGATATGGTTGCAATCGGTGATCCGGAGAGTGTTCCGGCAGGACAGTATGGAAAAGAGGCATTGGAAAATCTTAATCTCTGGAGCAGTGTGGAGGGCAAATTAAGTCTCGGAACAAATGTGACGGAGGTATTAAACTGGGTAGCAGAGGGAAGTGCTGATGCAGGAATCGTTTATGCAACGGATGCAGCTTCCATGTCCGGCAAAGTTACAGTCGTGGCAGAGGCACCGGAAGAGAGCGTTTCAAAAGTCATTTACCCGGTGGCAGAATTAAAAGAGACTAAGAACAAAGAAGCCGCAGATGCGTTTCTGGAATTTTTACAGACAGATGAGGCACTTGCGGTATTTGAAGCGGCTGGATTTTCGATAAATCAGTAACGCAAAGCAGATGTAGGACAAGCATTTTGGGAGGCACAGAAAAATGGATCTTTCTCCGGTATGGATCTCGTTAAAAACATCGGTGGTATCGATCATTCTCACATTCTTTCTCGGTCTGTGGGCAGCCAGGGGTGTTGTGTCAGTCCGCTCCACAAAAGCGCGGGTGTGGTTAGACGGACTGCTCACGCTTCCACTGGTGCTGCCACCGACAGTGGCAGGATTTTTCCTGCTCGATCTGTTTGGCGCAAAAAGACCAGTCGGCATACTTTTTGAAAAAGTATTTCATTATAAAATCGTTTTTAGCTGGCAGGCAACCGTTTTGGCGGCAGTCGTAATCTCGTTTCCACTGATGTACCGCTCAGCCAGAGGAGCAATCGAGCAGGTGGATCAAAATCTGATCTATGCCGGCAGGACACTTGGAATGAGCGAACGCACAATCTTCTGGAAAATCATTTTACCGCAGGCAAAACCGGGAATCCTCTCCGGCGGTGTGCTTGCATTTACAAGGGGGCTTGGTGAATTCGGAGCAACAGCCATGATCGCCGGAAATATTGCAGGAAAAACAAGAACCTTACCGCTTGCCATTTATTCTGAAGTGGCGGCAGGAGATATGGATATTGCCGGAAAATATGTGTTAATAATTGTAGCATTTTCACTGCTGATTGTAGCGGGTATGAACTTACGTGGAGAGAAGATACGATGAGCTTACAGGTCGAGATTGAAAAAAAACTGAATGACAAAGTGCTGTCGGTTTCTTTTGACACAGAAGGAAAAAAGGGAATCACCGGAATACTCGGGGCGTCCGGGTGCGGCAAGAGCATGACACTGAAATGTATCGCAGGGATTGAGACACCGGATCAGGGGCGAATCGTTTTGAACGGACGTGTATTGTTTGATTCAAAACAGAAGATCAATCTCCGTGTGCAGGACAGGCATGTCGGATATCTGTTTCAGAATTATGCACTTTTCCCGAACATGACAGTAGAAGGAAATATTAAAACAGGACTTAAGTATTGCCGCAAACAGAAGCTGACTGCGGAAGAAATCGGGCAGAAAGCAGATGAATACATGGAACTGCTGCATGTGGCAGAATTAAGGGATGCTTATCCCGGCAAATTATCCGGCGGACAGCAGCAGCGGGTAGCATTGGCGAGAATCTTAGCGTCTGATCCGGAAGTTTTAATGTTGGATGAACCATTTTCCGCACTCGATGCATTTTTAAAGGAAAAACTGCAATTAGAGCTGTCAGAACTTTTAGCTGCTTATGACAAAGATATTTTAATGGTGACACACAGCCGGGACGAGATCTACCGTTTCTGTGAGCATATGCTGATCGTGGAGAATGGCAGACAGGCAGGTTTCGGCGCAACAAAGGATATTTTTAAGAATCCGGGTACACCTGCTGCTGCAAAACTGACAGGCTGTAAGAATATTGAGAAGGTCATACGGTCAGATGCACATACGATGATCGTGCCACACTGGAATATCACCGTTCAGGTAAAGGGAACAATCCCGGAGAATACCACGCATATCGGAATCCGGGCACATTATCTGAAACTTCCGGAAGAAGGTCAAAAAACAAATCTGGTGACATGCCACAATGGCAGGATCTTAGATGATCCGTTTGAACTTGTCGTTGTTTTTGAGCATGATATCTGGTGGAAAATTTCCAGGGAAAGCTGGCAGAAAGACTACCGGAAACAAATGCCACAGTATCTGGAAATCCCGGAGGAAAGCATTTTATATCTGCATGGATAAAACTTGCAAACGGTGGTGTGATTTTTTATAATGTATGTAAAGCTCTGAAAGAGCGATTTTGCGAATGAGGTGCAGAATAGTTACGAACGAGCAGTTACAGGAAATATGTGTACAAGGAAAAGCGGAGGGCAGACGAATGCCAGAAAATACACAGAGAATACGTGTCGGCGGATTTTCGTTTGAAAATCAGGACGAAGCAGAACAGGCAAAAAAAGAGATCGAAGGAATCAAATATATCAAGACAAAAACCGATATGAATAATCCGGAGATCGTTTTACAGGTATATAACAAAATGATCGAACAGAAACTGTTTGAAACGGCGGTAGGATACAGCTATCTGAAAGATCTGCAGGAATATCTGACCACGATCCCATTTATTAAAAACGAAGATATTCTCCCAATCCCGGTCACACATCCACGCCTCGAAGAAAGCTTAAAAAGGCAGAAACGTGAGATCGCACAGAAGGAACGTGTCCGTGCAGTCCGTGCGAGAAAGCGGGAAAGACAGCAGGAGAAGATCGACAAGAAAGCTTTGGAGACGGAATCTTCCGGAAAGTTAAAGATTTCGGTCTGGGTGAATGTGGTTCTCGTTGTGTGCGTGATCGCGATGTTTGTGATCACACTGACAAGTGACAGTCCTACAATTGTAGATTATCAGTCAAAGCTTTTAAACCGCTATGCATCCTGGGAGCAGGAACTTACAGAGCGCGAAAAGGCTGTGCATGAGAAAGAGCTGGAACTTGGGATTGAAGCAGAGCCGGAACAGTCTGAATTCACAGAATAGCCATAAAAATGTGATATTTTTAGCATAGAACAGGCAAAATCGGAGGATGACATGGAAAGATTAAAAATTCTTGTAGTAGATGACGAGAGCAGAATGAGAAAATTAGTCCGTGACTTTTTGGTGCGGCAGGATTATGAAGTATTAGAAGCCGGAGACGGTGAGGAGGCACTGGATATTTTTTATAAGGAAAAAAATATCGCTTTGATCATTTTAGATGTCATGATGCCAAAACTCAACGGCTGGGAAGTATGCCGCGAGGTGCGCGAGACATCGAAAGTGCCGATCATCATGCTGACTGCAAAAAGTGATGAGAGCGACGAGCTGACCGGATTTGAACTTGGGGTGGACGAATACATTTCCAAACCATTTTCACCGAAAATATTAGTGGCGAGAGTCAATGCACTGCTTCGCAGGAGCGGACTGACTGCCGGAAATGAAGAAAAATTCGTGGAAGCCGGTGGAATTAAGCTGGATAAGACCGCGCATCTTGTGACGGTGGACGGAGAGCAGATCGACCTTAGTATCAAGGAATTCGAACTTCTCGACTATTTTATGGAAAATCAGGGAATCGCACTCTCACGTGAGAAGATTTTGAACAATGTATGGAATTATGATTATTTTGGTGATGCGAGGACCATTGACACACATGTGAAGAAACTCCGCGCAAAAATCGGGAAAAAAGGTGAGTATATCAAGACAATCTGGGGTGTCGGCTATAAATTTATTGTAGAGTAAACTACAGGTGAAATGTTTGTAAAATGCATTGACAATAACGGGTGGTTAGCATAATATTTAATTTGGATTAGAAGAAATAAGTAAGAAGCAATGTAATATGAAGAATACAAAAAAAGGGTCACTGACCCGTGAACTGGTCATTATTTTAGTCGGACTTGTCGCAGGAACGATTATTTTATGCTGGTTTATCAATACAACTTTTTTGGAAAAATATTATATGCTGCATAAGCAGGATTCACTGATAGATGGCTATGATGTGATCAATTATGCCAGCGAGACAGGAGAATTAAACTCCAGTGGATTTGATGTTACTTTTGATAATTTATGTGCCAATGGTAATATAGCAGTTATGATCATAAGTTCCGACCGGACGATCGTGCGGTCTTCCGTCAATGATAATCAGGTCATTCTGATGGAATTTATGAATATATTGTTTGGAAGTGACGGAAGCCAGACAGAGATTTTGAAAAAAGCCGATAATTATGTGATACAGAAGCAGACAGATACAAGACTGTCATCCGAATACATGGTACTTTACGGTACGCTTTCCAATGGAAATCTGATCCTGATGCGTACTGCAGTGGAGAGTATCCGCGAGAGTGCCAAGATATCGAATCGGTTTTTGATTTATGTCGGGATGCTGGCAATTGTGATCAGTGCGGTTGTCACGGTGTTCGTCTCAAGACGGATCACGACACCGATTCTGGCGCTGACCGATATTTCAAAAAGAATGACAGAACTTGACTTTAATGCCAAGTATACGCCAAATGCACACAGACAGAATGAAATTGACGAACTTGGAGAACATTTTAACCGGTTATCCTGCACACTTGAGAAGACAATTTCGGAACTGAAAAGTGCAAACAACGAGTTACAGCAGGACATTGAGAAAAAAACAGAGATTGACGAGATGCGGAAGGAATTTTTATCCAATGTCTCGCATGAGTTAAAAACACCGTTAGCACTGATACAGGGATATGCAGAAGGATTACAGGAATGTATCAATGATGATGCGGAGAGCCGGGATTTTTACTGTGAAGTCATTATGGATGAAGCAGATAAAATGAATCAGATGGTGAAGAAGCTTTTGACGTTAAATCAGTTGGAATTTGGCAATGAAGTGGTTCCGATGGAACGCTTTGACCTGACAGAACTCATTCATGGAATCGTGAATTCGTCTTCCATTCTGTTAGAGCAGAATGGAATTACCGTGACGTTTGAGGAAAATGAGCCGATGGACGCATGGGGAGACGAGTTCAAGGTGGAAGAGGTTGTGACGAATTATCTGAGCAATGCGATCCACCATGCAGAATTTGATAAGCAGATTAGAATCTGGTATACAAGGAAAGACAAGGTTGTCCGGGTAAGTGTATTTAATACCGGAAAACAGATCCCGGAGGAAGATCTTGATAATGTGTGGATTAAGTTTTATAAAGTGGATAAAGCGAGAACCAGGGAATACGGTGGCAGCGGTATCGGACTTTCCATTGTAAAAGCGATCATGGAATCGTTCCACAGGGAATGTGGTGTGATAAACTATGAGGACGGCGTAGAGTTCTGGTTTGAACTTGACACGGAGAAAACAGGATTTGATCCTGCACAGGTGGAGGAATAGTATAGTATGAAAAAGAGAAAAAGAGTGGAAGGAATCTTGTGTCTGACAGGTTTGCTTCTGCTGACAGGATGTGGAACACAGGCATATGAACTCACAGATAGCGAGGAGAGCCAGATCGTCAATTATGCGGCACATGTTGTTTCAAAATACAATGCCTATCAGAAGGACGGACTGGTGTATGTAGACCAGAGCGCTCCTGAAGAACCGGAGACAGAGCAGACGGCTGCAGGCAGTGAGAGTACCGAGACGGCAGATGCAGCAGATGAGATACCGGCTGGAAGCACATTAAAGGATGTGTTTGGAGCAGAAGGTCTTGAGGTTGCTTTTACCGGGGTGAGCCTTGCAGCAAATTACACAGAGAGTGATGTGCTCGATGTGAGAGCTTCCGGTGGAAAACAGTTCATGGTTTTGACCTTTGATATCACAAATCCGACAGAGGAAGACCTCACACTGGATAATCTGACTACAAAAGTGAAATTCGCAGCAGATTATTCTGCAGACGGCGCAGAGAGCACACAGGTTTCAGCTTATACAACGATCATGACAACCGATTTTTCCACATATGATGATGTGATCGCAGCAGATGAGACAAAAACAGCGGTACTTTTATTCGAAATACCGGATTCTGTGACAGAAGTTTCTGATCTTGTACTGCATGTGACAAGAGATAACACAACTTATGAAATAAAATTGTAAAATATGGTATAGTTATGATATAATAAGACTGCCGAGCGCAGCGAGTGTAGATCACGATCATGAAGCTTTGCTTCATGATATAATATACGCAAAGGCGAAAGTGAGCATTTAAGAAATAAAAATGTAAGAGAACATATATGCGGGAGGAAGACACAATGGATACAAATATTCTTTTAGAGTCAGGTACAAATGAGTTAGAGGTTTTGGAATTTACGTTAGGGGACAACTATTACGGAATTAACGTAGCAAAGATCAAAGAGATCCTTACATATCAGCAGGTAACGCCAATTCCAAATGCACATCCTTGTGTGGAAGGAATCTTCATGCCGCGTGATACTATGATGACAGTCATTGATCTGAAAAAATGTCTTGGCATGGAACCGTCTGAGAAGAAAGGTTTATTTATTATCACAAACTTCAATAAATTAAACATTGCTTTTCATGTAGATGAGGTAATTGGTATCCACAGAGTTTCCTGGGAGGAAATCATCAAACCGGATTCTACGATCAATACAGAGGAAAAGAGTGCAGCAACCGGTGTTATTAAGTTAGAGGGTAAGCTGGTCGTGATCCTTGATTTCGAGAAGATCGTAACAGACATCAGCCCGGAGACAGGACTGAAAGTATCAGATGTGGAAGACAGACCGTCAAGAGACAGAAGCGATTCTCCAATCCTCATTGCAGAGGATTCCCCACTGCTTGGAAAAATGATCTCAGAGTGTCTGAAAAAATCAGGATACACGAATCTGATGATGACAATGAACGGTCAGGAAGCATGGGATAAGCTGACAGAATTAAAGAAGAACGGTACAGTGCGACAGGATGTTCATTGTATCATTACTGATATCGAGATGCCTCTCATGGACGGACACAGATTGACAAAACTCTGCAAGTCAGATGATGAGATTAAGAAAATCCCACTCATTATTTTCTCATCTTTAGTAAATGAGGAGATGCGCAGAAAGGGAGAACAGTTAGGAGCAGATGCCCAGTTGACAAAGCCGGAGATCGGTATGCTGGTAGAGGCAATTGACAATCTGATCGATAAGAGCGTAGATTAAGTCATACAAAGGGGTGTGATGTTTCATCACATCCCTAATTCATAATAATAGAATGTCCGCAGAGAAAGCGCACATTCTATTATTTACTATAAATACAAAGTGACGAAGACAGCAGGAGAATTTTAGATGAATGAATCAGAAAATTATCTGGATCAGTTATTGAATGCCGTAGACGGCAGGTCTGATTTGAATGACAGTGATCCTGTAAATACAGAAGAAATTGAGAGTAGAGAAGATATGCCACAAAAGAGCACAACAGAGAAAATTGATATTCCTGTGGATGACGATCTTTTTATGGATCAGTTTGAGCAGGAACTTAGAAGTGATAATGATTCAGATGAATTTTTAAAACAGTTTGAACAGGAATTGAACAAAGAAGAAACCACTCAGGGAGTGACAAAAGCTGCACAGCCGATGTTAGATGACATTGACCAGATCATGGATAGCGTAAACTCAAATGCAGAAGCTGACGGAGAAAACGAGGCGGATGATCTTTCTATTGACGATTTTGGATTCGGTGATTTTGGCTTAGACGATGCAGAAACAGACAGCGAGGCTGAGAAAACAGAGACATTACCAGATGAAGATGATGAGCTGATGAAGATTTTAAGCGGCACAGGGGAAGAAACGGAAAGCAGTGAGGAAACCGCTGCTGCCTCGGCAGAGCCACAAACTTCAGAGGAAACCAAAGAGGAAGAAGAAAAGCCAAAGAAAAAAGGATTTTTTGCAAAACTGGCAAAATTACTGTTTGGTGATGATGAATTAGAGGATGAGGAAGCTTCCGCTGCGCAGGCAGAGCCTGTGATCACAGAGATGTCTATGGAAGATATGGACATTTTAAAGGAGTTAGAAGGTTCTTCTGACGGCAAAAAAGAGAAGAAAGAAAAGAAGAAAAAAGAGAAAAAGAAGAAGGAAAAAGCTCCAAAGCAGCCGAAGGAGAAGAAGGTAAAACCGAAAAAGGAAAAGAAACCGAAGCCACCGGCTGAACCGGACAATACACCGCCGCTGCCAAAAGTGCCAGTGATCCTTGTTTTTGTAATGGCAGCATCCATTCTTGTTCTTGTGCTGGCAGGTACACATTTAGTCGGATATTCGAACAGTTTTTCTGACGCAGATCAGGCATTTGCAGAAGGAAGATATTCGGATGCTTTTCAGGCTGTGGCAGGAGAAAAAGTAAAGGAAAAAGACACGGATACCTATGAGAAATACCGTATCACTGCTATGGTATACGCAGAATATGAAGCGTATGAGAGCATGATGGATGCAAAAGTTTACGATATGGCTCTGGATTCTTTGATCCGCACGGTGCAACGGTATGACAGGTATCTGCAGGATGCAGAGACTTATGGATGCAGGGGCGAGTTTGATAAGATTGCAAGTGCAGCAGAGACAGCATTACAGCAGGATTTTGGATTGACAGCAGAGGATGCAAGAACCATGTATGCAATGTCCAATAAAGAAACTTATTCCAGAGAAATTTACAAAGCATTAGAGAAGGTAGGCTTATCAGAGGTGACAGAATGATAGCAATTATCGACTACGACGCAGGCAATTTAAAGAGTGTGGAGAAGGCATTGCAGTTTTTAGGACAGGAATGTGTGATCACACGCGATTTCCATGAGATTGAAAAAGCAGACAAAGTAATTCTTCCGGGTGTCGGTTCTTTCGGAGATGCCATGAGCCAGTTAAAGAAGTTTGAACTGGATAAGGTAATACGGGAAGTGACTGCAGAGCAGAAGCCATTCTTAGGAATCTGTCTCGGATTACAGCTTTTATTTGAGGGAAGTGAAGAGTCGGAAGGCGTGGAAGGGTTACACCTGTTAGAAGGCAAAATCCTTCGGATTCCGGAGCAGGAAGGATTAAAGATTCCGAATATCGGTTGGAATTCGCTGGATTTACAAAATAATGGACGACTGTTTGAAAATTTGGAGGGCAATCCATTTGTTTATTTTGTACATTCTTATTATTTAAAGGCAGAAGATGAGTCCATTGTCAAGGCAACGATCGAGTATAGCACGCACATACATGCATCCGTGGAAAAAGGAAATATTTTTGCATGTCAGTTCCATCCGGAAAAAAGTGGAACAGTAGGATTACAGATACTTTCTAACTTTGCAGGATTGCAGGAGGAACGCTGATGTTTACAAAAAGAATTATTCCGTGTCTGGATGTCAATCAGGGACGCGTGGTAAAAGGAGTTAATTTCGTTAATTTAAGAGATGCAGGAGATCCGGTCGAGATTGCGGCAGCGTATGATAAGGCTGGCGCGGATGAACTTGTTTTTCTGGATATCACAGCAACTTCAGATGCAAGAGAGACTGTGGTGGATATGGTGCGAAAAGTAGCGGAAAAAGTATTTATTCCGTTTACGGTAGGCGGTGGAATCCGCACGGTAGATGATTTTAAAGCGCTGCTCCGTGAGGGTGCAGACAAGATTTCTATCAATTCGTCTGCAATCAACAATCCGAATCTGATCAGCGAAGCTGCAGACAAATTCGGCAGCCAGTGCGTGGTTGTCGCAATCGATGCGAGACGCAGGGAAGACGGCAGCGGCTGGAATATTTATAAAAATGGCGGACGCATTGATGTCGGAATTGATGCTGTGGAATGGGCAATGAAGGCAGACCGCCTTGGAGCAGGTGAAATATTACTGACGAGCATGGATTGTGACGGAACCAAAGCAGGTTATAATCTGGAACTGACCAGAATGATCGCTGAAAATGTATCCATTCCGGTGATCGCATCTGGTGGTGCAGGAACAAAAGAGCATTTTTATGATGCGCTGACCGAGGGAAAAGCTGACGCAGCATTAGCAGCTTCTCTGTTCCATTATAAAGAGCTGGAAATCACTGATCTGAAAGATTATCTTGCAGGTCGCGGTGTTCCGGTGCGGCGCTGAGACATCCGGCAGCAGACTGGATGTTCCGGACAAATGCAGCAGTGCAGGAGAAATTTTAAGAAGGTAACAAAAGATGTCAATGATCACAAATGACTGGCTGGATGAGATTCAGGATGAATTCAAAAAGCCATATTATAAAGAGTTATATCAGTTTGTCCGCGATGAATATAGTAAAACGGTGATTTATCCTCCGGCGGACGATATTTTTAATGCGATGCATTTTACACCGTTAAGCAAGGTAAAAGTGCTTTTGCTTGGGCAGGATCCATATCATAATGTAAACCAGGCGCACGGATTATCTTTTTCCGTATTACCGGAGCAGAAAGAAATACCGCCTTCATTGCAGAATATCTATAAGGAACTGCATGATGATCTCGGCTGTTATATCCCGAATAATGGATATCTGAAAAAATGGGCAGATCAGGGCGTACTTTTGTTAAATACAGTACTTACGGTGCGTGCGCATCAGGCAAACTCCCATCAGGGACATGGCTGGGAACAGTTTACGGATGCAATCATTCAGGCTGTGAATGCCCAGGACAGACCGATTGTATACATGCTGTGGGGAAGACCTGCACAGAGTAAGATCCCGATGCTGACGAATCCGAAACACCTGATCTTAACAGCGCCGCATCCGAGTCCATTATCTGCGTATCGTGGATTTTTTGGATGTAAGCATTTCAGTAAAGCAAATGATTTTTTGAAGGCAAATGGAGTAGAGCCGATCGACTGGCAGATTGAGAATATATAAAAAACAGATGGTGTTCTGCCATCTGAAAAGACCTCTGAAATGAGGAGTGCCCAGACACCAAAGGCATCTGGGCTATTATGAAAAAATTTATCAAGTATTAAAAACTTATTTCCGTTTCACTTATGAGTTTATTGTAACAATAATATGTGAATAAAGTATGAACAATTGTTGAATAAATAAAATCTTTTGTGCAAAACTACAGAAAAGAACTTGCAAAACTTATAAAATGAAGCTAAAATGACGATGTAAATAGTAGGAAAAATTGTTTTTACATGGATGATTGCTAATCAAAGGAGTGAGAGATATGGCAACAATTTCAGGATATGATTCATCTTCCATTGGAGTACTGTTTTCAAGTCTGAATTCAGGCAGCACGAAAACAAGTGCTATGTTTGGAACATCAGATTTACTTGGCATTAATTATTCCGATTATGCCACGATCAAAAACGGAAGTTACACAAAGCTGATGAAGGCTTATTATGCAAAGGAAGCTTCAGGCGATACCTCTTCGTCTTCCATAACTTCCACGTCAACATCGAAAGACAGTTCTAAGACGCTTGCAAATATCGAGAGCGCAGCAGAGGACTTAAAGAAGGCGTCTGAGACACTGAGAACAAATGGAGATAAATCTCTGTTTACAAAGAAGCAAACGACAGATAAAGATGGAAAAGTATCTTATGAGTATGATACAGACAAGATTTACAAGGCGGTCAGTGAGTTTGTGGACAGCTATAACAAGATGCTAAAAGAAGGTGGGGATTCCAATACCAACAGCATCTTAAGAAGCACGAAGTCCATGGTCAATCTGACAAAGGCAAATTCTAGTATGTTAGGCTCTGTAGGAATTACCATTGGAACCGATAATAAGCTTTCCATTGATGAGACAGCTTTTAAGAAAGCCGATATGAACACGGTAAAATCCCTGTTCCATACGACAGGCGGATTCGGTTATCAGACATCGGTTCAGGCAGGAATGATCGAGAGTCACGCAAAGACTGAGGCAGAGAAAGCCAATACCTACAATAAAACCGGTATGTATACCTATAATTACACAACCGGAGAGATTTATAATACCACAACCTAAACGGTTGCAAAATAAATACAGACATGATATGTTATGAGAAGCTCATAAAAATGGGTTTCTCATAATTTTTTTTATGGCGGGAAAAGAGGTAAACTATGGCAAAAAAAGTAGTAGTAGGAATGTCGGGAGGCGTGGATTCTTCCGTTGCAGCGTATTTATTAAAGAAGCAGGGATATGATGTGATCGGTGTCACCATGCAGATCTGGCAGGATGAGGACGAATTTACGCAGGAGCAAAATGGTGGCTGCTGTGGGCTGAGCGCTGTTGATGATGCAAGAAGAGTGGCAGACCGTCTGGAAATTCCGTATTACGTCATGAATTTTAAGCAGGAATTCAGGAAAAATGTCATGGATTATTTTACAGCAGAATATCTGAAGGGAAGAACTCCAAATCCATGTATCGCATGCAACCGATATGTGAAGTGGGAGGCGTTATTAGACCGGAGTCTTGCGATCGGCGCAGATTACATTGCCACCGGACATTACGCAAGGGTCGAGCAGCTTCCAAATGGCCGTTATGCGATCAAAAATTCTGTCACCGCCGAGAAAGACCAGACTTATGCACTTTACAATCTGACGCAGGCGCAGTTGTCGAGAACACTCATGCCGGTCGGAGATTATCATAAGGACGAGATACGCCAGATTGCTGAGGAGATCGGGCTGATGGTCGCACACAAAAAAGACAGCATGGAGATATGTTTTATCCCGGATGACGATTACGCAGGATTTATTGATAAAGAGTGTGGAAAACTTGTGCCGCCGCCTGGAAATTTTGTGTCTGCAGATGGGAAAATACTCGGAAGACATAAAGGAATTACACACTATACGATCGGACAGAGAAAAGGTCTTGGAATCGCAATGGGATACCCTGTGTTTGTGACAGAGATACGTCCGGAGACAAATGAGGTCGTACTGGGTTCAAATGAGGACGTGTTTACGACAGAACTATATGCGGATCATGTGAACTTTATGTCGCTTCCGGACATTGATGGGGAAATGGAGTTAAAAGCAAAAATCCGTTATTCCCACAGTGGAAGTATGTGTAAAGTGACACGTACCGGAGAAGATCAGATCCACTGTGTGTTTGAAGAACCGGTACGCGCAGTGACACCGGGACAGGCAGTCGTACTTTATGATGGAGATTACATTGCCGGCGGCGGAGTCATTATCTGAAGACTGGTACGGAATGATGAGGAAATTTTATAAAAATTAAAGGCAGAATTAATAAATGGAGAATATATTCTGGAAGAGAGAGCGGATCGAGATTATGACTGCTCTGGCATTATTTAATTATGTGTTTTTAGGAGCAGAATATTTATTTGATAATATGATGGCATTCCACACAGATTCTGGTGGTGTGGTACTGGCACAGAGTTATGTGCTTGGAGTCAGCACAGTTGGCTTCCTTCTGTTTGGAGTGCTGGATGGCAAACTGCGGGAAAGAGCAAAGAGGGCAGGCAGTGTTGGTGCCGGGGTGCTTGCGGCTGTATGTCTGTGGGGAATCCAGGTACATCAGAGTTATGGAAGCACACTTGCAGCAGGACTGATTTTATATGTGATGCTTGGAATAGCCGGAAGTCTGGTACACTACCGGGCAGCGTGCCGTTATGGTATGGAAGAACATCTGGCGGAAACGGTGGGAGTATCGTATGCACTTGGACTTTTTTTACAGTTTCTCGAAAACAATCTGATCCATAATACAGCGGTGGAAGCAGTGATTTTGACTGTGGCATTCTGGGCACTTCTTTTTCTGGTGGAGAAAAGGAAGGTGGAGGGAAGCCTGATGGAGCGGAACATATATGAGTCAAATCCCATCAGACATCCGTATGCAGCGGCAGTTATGTTCGTTATTACAGTCGCCCTTATGACCTGTATTTTTGCAACATTAGACAATGTAGTGACATTAGAGCATGCAGGTGGAAGTATGGATATCGGACAGTGGCCAAGACTGATTCTGGCGGTCAGCGGACTTGTATCAGGCGTGTTGTTTGATTATGGAAAAGGCAGATACAGAAACCACATCATGTACTGTGTGACGCTGCTCTCTACGGTGTGTATACTTGTGATTATTTCCGGCGGCTCTTTTTTGCTTGGGCTGATCGTATTTTATCTGTCGGCAGGCTTCTTTGTTGTGTTTTTCTCGACCGGTTTTGTGCGGCTGGCGGGGTATATGAGAGTGCCGCAGTTTTGGGCTGGCATGGGAAGAGCGGTGAACAATCTCTGCGCCATACTCATTGGAACTTTTTCTGTAGCGCTGATCCGCTCCGGTGACAGTACGAAGATCATGATCGCATCGATCGGGTTATTTGTACTGATCAGCATTGCGATTTATATTTACACGGTGATGGGACAGACGGATGTGGAATTGCCTGATCAGGAGCGGAAACAGGAAGAGGAGCAGGATTATTTTTCAGCATTTGCAGATACCTATGCGCTGACAGAACGGGAGCAGGAGGTGTTGAAAATGTTTTTAGCATCGGATGATGAGGTGCAGGAGATCGCAAATAAGCTTTATATTTCGAGGGCAATGTTATATCGGTATATTTCATCGCTCAACAAAAAAACAGATACAAATTCAAGGATTGGCCTGATCCAGTTTTATTATACATGGAAACCGGAAAAAAAGGCTGATTCTGACGATTGAGACATATGTAAACTCCCAGATCGTGCAATTTTATGTTAAGATTTTTCCAATATATTCCTGTTATGGAGAAAGGAGACTTGAATGAGACATAAGGTGCGTGATCTGGGAGTCTTTTTTTGTCTGGCGGTGATGCTTACTGTAACTTCTTGTGGAAAACAAGTGAGTGATCAGTCAATCGCAGCGACCGAACAGAGTTCTGAAGAAATCCGTGCTGCAGAAGCAGTCATGGGGACAGAAATGGTGGAAACTTTTTCAACGGAGAAAGCCGGAAGGGTTGGAATACCGGATGGTTTGATGTATGTGGCTGTGATCCATGTAAAAATTAATCCTGAATTTAACTTATATTTAAATTCCGAAGAAAGTATTGTTTATGTAGAATACCTGAATGCAGATGCGGCAGATTTATTTGAAACAGTTGATCTGACAGGACAGAAGCTTGCAGATGGGATGGAGACAATTGTGGATGCCGCAGAAGAAAAAGGATATCTGACCGGGCAGAATGAAGTGACGGCAGATGTTGTCTGGGTGCAGGAGGCAACAGACAGCGGAAAACTGGAGAAAGTATTACAGACCGTTTCAGATTCTTCAGAGAGTGAAAAAAATGTGAAGAGTGAAGAAAATCCGGAGAGTGAAACAGATACGGGGAGTGAAGCAGATCAGAAAACAGGGACTTCAGGGAAAAAGACATGCAGTGCATGTGGAGGAACCGGAATCTGTGCAGAATGTGGCGGTGGAACACTGCCATGCAAACGCTGTCATGGCAGTCTCATTGAGACCTGTAGCAACTGTGATACATCTGGTATGCAGACATGTCAGGGGTGCAAAGGAAGTGGCGTGGATGCAACGGACGGTTCGGCATGCAGACATTGTGGCGGCGCAGGAAAAATTGTCTGCGAACTCTGTGGAGGTTCACATGGAAAGCCATGTTCTATTTGTCATGGCAAGGGTGTGATCACGGATGATTGTATTCTCTGTCATGGCGCGAAGAAATGTACGGTATGTGGCGGAAGCGGAAAAATGTAGGAGTAAAGGAAAGTTATGTGCAATAAAAAGGAGAATATTCAGATGGGAAAAATATGGAAGAAAGTAATCGGTGTTATTCTGGCCGTAGTTTTCGTTTTTGGCGCAGTGCCTGGAACGAGAGTGGCAGCAGAAGGAGGATCCAAAGCAGGTAATATAAGTCTGTTATTAGAGGGAGATGCCTTTGAAAGCTTTAAGACTATGGAGTCTGAAGGAATCCATATATATTTTAAAAATGAAAACGATGCGGAATATAAGATGCTAGATCTAAGCAGTAACTCAGGCAGGGAACATGGATTAATAGATGTAGAAAATATAAGCTTGTACATTGATCAGGGGACATCAAAATATAATATATCTTTTCAGGGAGGCTCCGAAGGAGCTGGAACAAGTAAAGATACAGCAATAACGCTATCTTCACCAGCAACGCTGCGTATTCAAATAGATAAACCTGTTTTGACAGTGACCTGGTCATATGACGGTCAGACCTATGGAGAAGATGCGTATTTAGAAAATGGAAAAGCTGAGGTGATCGGGATAGAAGGTGTCACTGATTTGCATGATATCCCGTTTGCAAATAATCCGGGGGACGAGAAAGGTGGACACATTGCAGTAGATGCCGGAAAAAAAGTTACAGTCAGATTAACACCGGATTATGGTTATCAGTTGTCAGGTGTCAGCCTAAATGGAGGAGTTGAATTGATGGCACAGGCAGATGTATCTACCTTCACATTTACAATGCCAGCCACAAATGTTCATTTGAAAGGTATCTTTACCCCAAAAGAGGATACGATTGAACGATCCGGAAATATTGTATCTGGTATCACGATAGAACATGGTGCAAATGCGGCTGCAAGCGGTAATTTGAATTTAAAGGTAAACGATAGCCAGACAGATACAAGCAGTGCACAGAGTTTAGTGGAAGGTGCAGTAAGTGCAGAAGCAGTGGAACTGACATTGGATCAGGTTGTGAGCAAGGGAAAAGACGGAGAGAATTGGACAGCATCACTTACGGAATTTACAAATCCAATTAAATTAAATCTGGCGATCACAAATTATGATGCCGATTATGATTATACTGTAGTAAGAGAGCATAATGGAACTCTCACAAAACTGGAAACATCAGTCTCTAACGGAACACTATCATTTGAAACAAACCGGTTTTCCACTTATGTGATCGTAAAAAGAGAAAAAGGCACTGATAATGCCACATCAGGAAATGGATCATCAGATAACACCGCCTCAGGCAGTACTGCCACAAATTCATCTGCCGCAAATACTTCTTCAGGGAAAGCAACGTCTACGGTTACAGGTACTGAAATAAAGAAGGCAGAGGCACAGGCAGTCTGTGCTGAAGGTACTCCGGCGGTCATACTTGAAAATAGTTCGGAACAGTTGCTTGGTATGGCTGGTCTTACGGCAGAAGAACAAAAAGCAATTAGCTTAGGCAAAAAAACAGATATAATACTTAGTGTATCAAACATGACACCTACGCAGGAAGAGACTGCTTTGATCCAGAGTGTTCTTGGAAACAATGTGATCGGACAATACTTAAATCTTAATTTAACATTGAAGATATTAGGAAGAGAGGATCGCCAGATTACGGATTTATCCGCACCAATGTATATAGCAATCACAATTCCGCAGAACCTTGTGAACCATGACAGCAGTATTGAACGCATTTACAGGATCGTCAGAATCCATGATGGTGTGGCAACACTGATCGATGGAACTTACGATGCAGCCACAAATCAGTTTACATTTGCAACGGATGGTTTTTCAACGTATGCCTTGGTATATGAGGATGTGAATACCACTCTGACAGGCAGATCGCCAAAAACAGGAGACAACTCCATGTGGATGGTATGGACGCTCATTCTCTGTGCAGGATGCGGTATGACATTTGCAGCGGGAAAGAGATACAGGAAAAACAGATAGCAGTGAAGGATCATAGAAAAAGTCTGAAAGAGAAAAAAAGAAAGAGCGGGTTACCAATGTCATTAAGTTAAGATGACATTGGGGTTACGCTCTTTCTTTTTTTCTTATGAGAAACGATGTTAAAAAACATATTATCACTGCATCAGACGTCTGCAGCAAGTTCCACCGGACAATGGTCAGAGCCGTACACTTCCGTATGGATTCCGGCAGACTGCAGCTTTTCGTCCAGACATCTGGAAGTGATAAAATAGTCAATACGCCATCCTGCGTTCTTCTCACGTGCCTTGAACCGGTAAGACCACCAGGAGTAGATGCCCTCTTTATCAGGATAAAAATAGCGGAAAGTATCTGTGAATCCGGAGTTTAACAGAGTGGTCATCTTTGCACGTTCCTCATCGGAAAATCCGGCATTTTTGCGGTTGGTTTTTGGATTTTTCAAATCGATCTCTTCATGTGCAACATTCAGATCTCCACAGACAATGACAGGTTTTAACTCGTCGAGCCTTTTCAGAAAGGCAAGAAAATCTTCTTCCCACTGCATGCGGTAAGGAAGTCTTGCCAGTTCATTCTGGGAATTCGGAGTGTAACAGGTAACCAGATAAAAAGCATCGTATTCCAATGTGATGACACGCCCCTCATGGTCATGCTCCGGGATGCCGATGCCATAAGAGACAGAGAGTGGTTCGTGTTTGGTAAAAATAGCAGTGCCGGAATAGCCTTTTTTTTCGGCGTAATTCCAGAACTGATGGTAGCCGTGGAGATCAAGGGCAATCTGCCCTTCCTGTAATTTTGTCTCCTGGACACAGAAAAAATCTGCATCCACTTCATTGAAAAAATCTAAAAATCCTTTTTGCATGCAGGCACGAAGTCCGTTTACATTCCAGGAAATAAATTTCATAGTTTTATCCATCCTTTTCCTGCGGCAGTGACCATGGAGGTATCTACCGCTGATTTTTTTCTATATACTCTGACGCAGTGTGGGTTATTCTGTTGTATTGTGGTAATAAGTGTTTAGGCAACCAGAAGTTATTTGCTCAGATGAGCAAATTCTTCCTCTGTGTCCATTGTAGTCCATTTGCCGAATGCTTGAGAATCCAGACTTGGAACATAGCCAAGATTCTTATATCCTAATTTCTTAAGCAATTCAATACTAGCTATATTTTCACATTCTGTAAAACTAATAAACTCCCATTCCGGAGCCATCTTGTGAAGATGTTCAGTCAAAACAGTTAAGGATTCAAAAGCATATCCTTGTCGATGATATTTATAAGAAAAAGTATAGCCGAGAGAAAATGTATGATCCTTTGGCATAACAACTATTTCACCAATCATTTCATTTGTATCCTTTAGTGCTACTGCTATCATACAAGGAAAATCAATTGATATCTCATCATTTCTTCGGCGTTCAATCAAACTTACGATTCCATCATAGTCTTTTACCTGTCCTCTCTGATATCGAGCACATATTTCATTATTTCTATAATCAAATATTACATCCACATCATTTTGCAATACATTCCGAAGATGGAGTCTTTTGGTATCAATGGAAATCATCTATTTGTTCTCCTCTGTAATTTCAATCATTCACCTGTTCATGTAAATATGATTTGTCAAACTCATTAATACCATGATTCTACCATAATTACATTTCAAAATCTATTTTATTCTATGAAAATTCATTCAAAGAAGTTGAACTTAAATTATGATGGGAATACAGATTGATTTCTGTCGTTATCCAATAGGCACTCATCCCATAACCGTGAGTTCCATAACATAAATTGCAGATTCTGCAGTGCAGTTCATAGCGTAAATTGGGCATGTATAAGCACCCTCTCATAAGTCACTCATAACGTAAATGAAAGAAAAACGGTATAAACAAATATTATTTTCTTTGTGAGCCATGGAGATGGGATTCTAACAATCATGGAAGCCTTTGCTGAACATGATTGTTGTTCAGAAGCCCATCGTAATGCCCGGCGAACAGAAACATAATATTTCGTTTATACCATTTTTCTTTTTCATTACATATAAATTTGCCTTGTGAGAGGGCGCTTATATCTGCCCCTCACAACCCATAAAAGCACTGCAGAATCTGCAACACTACGCTGGCTAAACTCCGGTATATTTCGATTTATTTTGCCAGCAGCATCATGATTTTATTGCTGCGCTCCACGAATTTTGTCATCTCATCTACAGATAACGGATGGTTGGAGAGCACAGCCAGATCGTATAACTGCTCGCAGAACATTGGAATGTTCTCGGAATCTTTGTGCTCGAAAATGTATTTTACAAGTTCGTTGTTAGCATTTAAAGTAAGTGTCTGGTCAGCAGCAAACATATTCATGTCCATGCCGCCCATACCGTTCATGGCATACATCTTCATCATATCCTGCATACGTCTTCCTTCTTCGGAAAGTGTGATGATAGAAGAGATGTTCTCATTTTTCAGCTTCTCCACTTTCACAGTGAGTTTATCGTTGTTCAGAGCTTTTTTGAATACTTCTGTCAAAGCATCTGTCTCTGCTTTCAGATCTTCTGCAGAAGTCTCATCCTTTAAGGATTCTGTCACATCCGCATCAATACGCATGAATTTGTATTTTTCATTGCGCTGCTCTAACTGTGTGATGAAAGAGGTATCAATGTTGTGATCTAAGATCACTGCCTGCATGTTCTGTTCTTTAAAGAGCTTAATGTACTGACCCTGCTGGACTTTATCGGTAACATAGTAGATAACTTTACGTTCATCCTTTTCACTGTCAGCAGAAGTGTCGCTGCCATCAGCAGTATTATCAGATGCAGCAGCATCGCCAGTGTTTGTAATTGGATTACCATCTTTGTCTAATACCTCCGCATCGTCTTTCTTTTCTTCTTCCTTCACTAATAATTCAGGAAGAGTCAGATACTTGTCATCTAAGTTTTTGAACAGGATGTAGTCGTTCATCTTGTCACAGAACTTTGTATCTTTTAAGCAGCCAAATTTGATAAATGGGCTGATGTCATCCCAGTATTTCTCATAGCTTTCCTTTTCGGTCTTGCACATGCCGATGAGTTTGTCCGCAACTTTCTTGGTGATATATTCGGAGATCTTCTTTACAAATCCATCGTTCTGTAAAGCGGAACGGGATACGTTCAGTGGAAGATCCGGGCAGTCGATCACACCTTTTAATAACATTAAAAATTCAGGAATGACTTCTTTGATGTTATCTGCGATGAACACCTGATTGTTATATAACTTAATGGTTCCCTCAATAGAATCGTATTCTGTATTGATCTTCGGGAAGTATAAAATTCCTTTTAAGTTGAATGGATAGTCCATGTTCAGGTGGATCCAGAACAGAGGCTCTTTGTAGTCTAAGAATACTTTGCGGTAAAATTCCTTGTATTCTTCGTCAGTGCAGTCTTTTGGATTCTTTGCCCATAATGGGTTGGTATCGTTCAATGGAACCGGTCGTTTTACAATTTTTAATTTTTCTTTTGCAGGGGAAACTTCAACGACTTCTTTTTCACCGTTTTCATTTTCCTTTTCCTCTGTTTTTGCTTCCTCGTGGATTTCTTCCACAACGGTATCAGTATCTAACTTATCTGCTGCATCGATGGTCTCATATTCTGTCTCAGCATTTGCCTTAGATAAGAAGATTGGGGTTGGCATGAAAGAGCAGTACTTCTCAATGACTTCTCTTGCACGGTATTCGTTTGCAAATTCGAGACAGTCTTCATTCAGGTATAAAGTGATCTCAGTACCGACACCTTCTTTTGTGCCGTCTGTCATATCGAATTCTGTGCCTCCGTCACAAGCCCAGTGGACAGGTGTGGCATCTTTTTTATAAGATAAAGTATCGATCGTTACCTGATCCGCAACCATGAATGCAGAGTAGAAACCAAGTCCGAAATGACCGATGATCTGATCGTCATTTGCCTTGTCTTTGTATTTTTCGATGAAATCAGTAGCACCGGAAAATGCGATCTGGTTGATGTATTCCTCAACTTCATCGGCTGTCATACCAAGACCATTATCAATGAATTTTAATGTTTTTTCGTCCGGGTTTACAATAATCTGGATTTTTGCCTTGTAATCAGCAGGTAATTCGTACTCACCCATCATGTCTAATTTTTTTAATTTTGTGATGGCATCGCAGCCATTACTGATCAATTCACGATAAAAGATATCGTGATCGGAATATAACCATTTCTTGATGATCGGGAAAAGGTTATCACTGTTGATTGAAAGATTTCCATGTTTCTCTGCCATAATATAACACTCCTTTTTCTATCCATAAGTAAAACTAATTATTTTATGCTCTGTTATAAAATGCACTTATCAAATATCTGAATCATTGCATTTCAACTTATATCTAGGATTTTATAACCCTTGTCTGCAAAAGTCAATAGAAAATTAGCACTCTTTTTAAATGAGTGCTAACAATGAACGGGCGAAAGCAGAAAAATAAGGTGTTTACAGAATATATAAAAACTTTATAAACTTAATTGAAGTTCATGGTATAATAACCACAAGAGAACGGAGGATAACATGATAGTTTTAAAAGCGGATAAAGAATTGAATTTAACCTTTCAGAAACTGATCAAAATGATGGATGTGCCTGTGGAGTGGAACGGCATGTTTTTTGTGATTGGGGATTATCTGATTCTGCAGGGGAGCGTGCGGTCACTTTTTTTCAACTTTGATACGAAGCTTGTGGTGACGAATATTATTGAACTGAAAGCAGAGGAGCAGATGATCGCTGCCGTGGAGCAGCACCCAAATGTGCGGGATATTTTGAATATGGTGCTTTATGCGTTTGGAAAGTGGGGAAATATCAAGGGACTCCGTGTGGACAAAGATTATGTGCAGCTGAACCGGTTGTTTGCGCAGATCCTTGGGGAATTTCAGGTGGAATCGCAGTATGGACCGGAACATTTCCGCTTCTATAAAAATAAAATCCGTCTGACCTATGAGGACGTGATCGAGGCAGTGCTGTCAGATGAACCCGAGGAGGTTTTACTGCCGGAGGAAGAGGAGCTGCAGGGATTGTGGCATAAGCTGGTCTGGAAAAAGGCGGCGAGCAGTTTTTTGATGCGGGATACCACGCTTGCAGAGCGGAGACGGAACCGGATCGGAAATAACTTTTATCTGGCCGGATATCTGTGCCCGAAGTGTGGAAGCCAGCTTTACATGGCAGTTTACCCGGAAGGCAGGGAATTTCAGATTGAGACAGAAGAGGGGGCAGTCCGCATTGCCCGCGTTTACAGTTGTAAAAAGTGCTGTTGCATGTATACGCCAAGACCAAAGCGTCTGTTGGTGGATGGGGATGTATACAAAATGGACTTTGAGCGGGATGAGGCTGCCTATGAGGATTATCAGGAACTTTTGGGACGTACTGCCGGACGGAATGTGAATACAAAATACAATGAGTATGTGGACAAAAAAATGGCAATGGAGATGGAATGTGCAGAAGCATCTTCGTTACAGGATGAGGAACAGGAAATTACAGAACTGATCGAGCATCTGCCGGAAGTGTCAGAGCAGGAACTGTTTCACACTCTGCGGAAAATGGAAGAAGGATTTTATTCGGACGAAGGTGTAAGACGTTTGGAGCAAGCAATCCGCGGCGAGGATGAGATGGAAACAGATGCGGATTGCGACGCAGATGATGATAAGGATGCAGATACGGAAAGAGCCGCGGAAGATGAGCCGGATACAGAATTGGAACGTAATGCAGAAGAATCAGGCAAAACGAAAAAAAATGTAGACAAATCGGATGGAAACTCTGAGAGAACATTTGGAAAGCCGGGAAGAGATTCGGAGAAACCGAGGGAAAACGCACCTGTAACTGCGGGAAAATCAAGTGGAATATCTCATGCAAATCTGGAAGAAGCAAAAGAAAATGCCACAACAACTGTGGAAAAACTAAGAGAAGATTCCTCTGCAATTACAGGAAGAGCAAGAGAAAAAACGCAGGAAAATAAGGGCGCAGTGTGGGAAAACAACCAAAACAGTAAGGAAAATCCACGGCAGAGCACAGAAAAGGTTATAGACAAAACACAGAAAAAAACGGTAGAGAAAACCAACGGTACGTCAGTAGAGGAAACGCAATCTGCAAAAGAAAAAACAGGGCGTGCAAGAAATGCAGAGCAGACATTTGAGAGGAACCCGCAAAAGAAGACAGAATCGGTTGAAAATACAAAATCATCAGAAAATGCGTCAACAACAGGAAGGAAGAATCCATCCGGAAATATAACACCGGCAGACAGCAGAATTCCATCAAAATACGGCTCATCAGTAGACAGTGGAAACGCATCAAAGTATGCCGCATCAACAGGCAGTGCAGACACATCCACAAATGCTGAGAGAGACAGACAGACCCGCCAGGAGGAATTGAAGCGTCTGACGCAGGTGCAGCGGCTTGTCAACCAGCCGGGAAGAAAAACAAGAGAGGAACTGGTTTCTCTGCTGGATGACATAAAAAAAGAAAACATCAGTCCGGATATTGTCAGACCGTACACGGAACAAGTGGAGAACAGGATTCGTGCTATGGATGAGAAAAAAATAAAGGAAATCTGCGGAGATGTCGGCAGGATGGATTTTGAGGATGCCAGCGAAGCAGCAAAGCAGTTAGAGGATGGCGATTTCCTTCCTCAGTTGAAATTTGATGCATTAAAGGAACTGGAGCAGCGCATGTCCAAGATTAAAACGGATGAGTGTGAGCTTTTAGTCAGCAAATTGCTGAATGCATTTGACGAAGCCGGTGTGACAGAGTCGAAACGGTGTCATTTTTATCCGGCAAAAAGAGTGTGGCAGAAGCAGGCGGAACCGGAGGAGACAGCTGTCTTTGAGGGAGCAGTGGATAATTTTGCAAACGGAATCGGAAAGTTTGAGTATCCGGTGCTTCTGGTAGACAAATCAAAGGATGAGTCAGGAAAAGAAGGGGTTCTTCTGACACCAGAGAATCTTTACTACAGCGCATGGATGACTTCCTATTACATTCCGGTGATGGATATTGAGTCTATCCAGGCTTTTACAGGACTATTAAACCGGGGCATTTATGTGTATCAGAAGAATGGAAGTAAGACAAAACTTCCGCTGGCAGTGGAGCATGAAGAGATGGAAAAATTTGCAAAGGTGCTAGAAGATTTTGTGCGCTATCTGCAGGAAAAACCATTTTCCAGAAAAGAATCTTATCTTGTAAAGGAAAAACACGATACGATTTGCTGTTACCGTTGCGGTTACATCTATAAGGGCGTTGGTGTGTGTCCTCGCTGTGGTTATAAACAAAATGAATAGGACAACGTCTGGCTTCGTATACATAAAAAGAGAAGATATGCGGAGCAGAAAATGAAAGCATTCTTATTAAAATACCGTTCCAGCCTGCTGCTTTTTGCAGTGATGTTTTTATTCGGCTGGGGAAGCGCATCTGTCGTGGCAAAGTGGCAGTCTGACAGGGAAACAGAGGAGACGATGCACATCGAGGCGGCAGTCGATAACTGGGGACTTGGCTTTGGCGAGTCTGGAAAGGAACTGCAGCCGACCGGAAATGCCACGGCGGATGAGTTAAAGCAGTATGATACCTATTATATAGGAAGTAAAGAGGAAAAGGTGATCTATCTCACATTTGACTGCGGCTATGAGAATGGTAATACAGAAGCAATTCTGGATGCACTCAAAAAACACAATGCACCGGGAACTTTTTTTGTCGTGGGACATTTTTTGGAGAGTGCGCCGGAATTGGTCAAACGGATGGTTACAGAGGGACACACGGTGGGAAATCACACCTATCATCATCCGGATATGTCGGCAATCTCGGACAAAGAGTCGTTTCAGAAAGAGCTCGATGCGGTCAGCAGTTTGTTTCAGGAAGTGACCGGACAGGAGATGACAAAGTATTACAGACCACCGCAGGGCAAATACAGTACAGAGAATCTTGCGATGGCAAAAGAATTGGGGTATAAGACCTTTTTCTGGAGCCTCGCCTATGTGGACTGGAATGCGGATGCACAGCCGACAGAGGAGGAGGCTTATGGAAAACTGATCGGACGCATCCATCCGGGCGCAATTGTATTGTTACATAATACATCATCCACCAATGGAAAAATATTAGATGAACTGCTCACAAAGTGGGAGGGAATGGGTTATACGTTTAAACCACTGTCAAATTTGTGGAGCAGTGAAAAATCAAATGGATGAGTTGGAAAAATTATTGGTTTTTAAGAAAAAGTATTGTTTAAAAAGGGGAAAGTGCTACAATTAAAATAGTTACATGCAGAGAAAAGCTTAATAAACAGGAGGAGAACGGGGTATGAAAACAAAAAATAAGAAAATTGCCCAGGAAATTCAGAGCCGTATTCTTACCATTGTGATCGCTATTTTTATGATCGTATCAATAGTGGTCGCAATTATGGTTGGAAATATCAGCTTAAGCGCGCAGAAGAATGATCTGCAGATGCAGTCAAAGGCAGCATCCTATCAGTTGGAGATCTTTTTTCAGGAGTATATGACCATTGTAGAGCAGATGGCGTTAGATAGAGATGTGCGGACACTTCTGACAGAGACGAAAGCGGGAGATTCCATTACAGAGTCTGCTGATTATCAGGCAGTATTCCACGAGATGCAGAAGATCGCAGCGGCGGACAGCGATAATATTCAGGCAGTTTGGCTGGGGGATATTGATGCAAATGTCGTGACACAGTCAGACGGTTTTACAAGTGATAAGAGTTTTGAAATCACAGAGCGTACCTGGTATCGTGCAGTAGAGACAAACAGTACGATTTTGACAAGTGCCTATGTAGATGCCAGTACCGGAAACCTGATCTTAAGTGCAGCAACACCGGTTTATGATGAGAGTGGCAAGAACATCATTGGTGTTGCGGGAGTCGACATTGCACTAGAACATATTGATGAACTGCTTCCAGCCTATAAGATCGGAAATCAGGGATTTGTTATTCTGGTAACATCGGATGGAACAATTATTTATCATCCAAATTCCGATAATCAGTTGAAGAATCTTTCTGAACTGAATGTTTCAGATTCTGTTATGCAGGCAATCCAGAGCCAGAATGCGACCTCTGTAAAATATAAGGCAGATGGAAGCACAAAGTACGGCTATGTTGGAAGAATTGGAACAACAGATTATTATACATTAAGCTGTATGCCGTCAAGTGAATATTTTGCGAGCCTGATACAGTGCGTAGTGATCGTGGTATTGCTTGTACTTGTTGGTATTGTTATTATCATTTTGTCAATCCGGCGGCTGTCAGCAAGCATTACAAAACCAATTGTTGCATTGAACGAAGTGGCACGGGAGTTGGCAGACGGCAATCTGGACGTTTCGTTGGATGTTTCATCTGAAAATGAGATTGGAGAATTGGCAGATTCCATTCAGAAGACAGTAGACCGGTTGAAGGAATATATTAATTATATTGATGAAATTGCCTATGTTCTGAACCGTTTGTCAGATGGAAAGCTGAAGTTTACATTGAAGTATGATTATGCAGGAGAGTTTGCAAAAGTAAAAGATGGAATGATCCATATCTCAGAATCCCTGCAGGGCATGATTGAAAATATCATTAACAGTTCTGCACAGGTTTCAGCCGGCGCAGATGATCTTTCAAGAGCAGCACAGAATATTGCAGAAGGAGCAAGCACACAGGCAGCTTCTGTAGAAGAACTTGTGGCAACTTCTGTTTCCGTTTCAGAGCAGGTCAAAGAGAATACGGAAGATGCATTGAAGTCAGCCGATGAAACGGCGCGTGTCACAAAGATGATGCAGGACAGCAGAATGCAGATGGATCAGATGACAGAGGCAATGAACAAGATTACAGAAACTTCAAATGAAGTTGTCAGCATTATCAAGACGATTGAAGATATTGCAGATCAGACGAATTTGTTAGCATTGAATGCTTCTATCGAAGCAGCAAGAGCCGGAGAAGCAGGTAAAGGTTTTGCGGTTGTTGCTTCTGAAATCGGCTCACTCGCAGAGGGAAGCTCTAAAGCTGCAAATAATACAAAAGATCTGATCGGCGTTTCGATTCAGGAAATTGAACGTGGTACAGAACTTGCGGCAAGTGTTGTTTCATCTATGCAGGAAGTTTTAGATGCAATCGAGAATGTCAATGGTATGATTGGAAAAAGCGCAGAGAATAATCAGACGCAGAATCAGAGCATTGAGCAGATTAAGCTTGGTATTGAGGAAATTTCCAAAGCAGTTGAGGATAACTCCGCTTCTGCAGAAGAGACATCTGCAACTTCGGAGGAATTGGCGGCACAGGCTGCTACTCTGGAATCTCTTGTAAAACATTTTGATCTGGAAGATGACGGAAGCAGTGAAGTAAACCGATAGGAATTTTATAAAAAATATTTGAAGGAAAAGGCGTAAATTCAAAATTGGATTTACGCTTTTTCTGACTGAAAAGCTAGACACTGCAAATTGAAATGGGTATAATAGGTAATACGGCAAATGACAGGTAAAGAGGAATCCGGCAGACATGCAGGATTCATAAAAATGGAGCAGAACACACATGAACAGGATAGCAATTGTGGAAGACGATCAGGGTTATCGTGAAACACTTTTTACTTATATCAGACAATACGAAACAGAACGTGGAACGACATTCGAGACGACGCCTTTTGAGAAAGCGGATGATTTTCTGGCGGTTTATCAGGGGGATTATGATATCATTCTGATGGATATTGAAATGCCGGGCACAAACGGTATGGAGGCAGCAGAGGAGATCCGCAAAAAGGATGCGCAGGTAGTGATCATGTTTATCACCAATATGGCGCATTATGCGATCAAAGGATATGAAGTTGGCGCATTGGACTTCGTTTTAAAACCGATCCAGTATCTGAATTTTGCAAATAAAATGGATCGTGCAATGCAGCTTGTGGAGAACCGTGGAAGCAAGCCTGTGATGATCCAGACAGGAACCGGCATGATAAAGATTGATTCCAGAGACATTTATTATGTGGAGATCCAGAATCATGTGCTGCGTTATCACACCAGACAGGGAAATTTTGAGATGCGCGGAAGTCTTAAGAACGTGGAAGAAGAACTTCCAAAGGGACTGTTTGCAAAATGCAGCAACTGGTGTCTGGTAGGACTGACGCATGTTGCAGAGATCCGGGATGATACGGTGATCGTGGAAGGCGAAAAACTGCAGATCAGCCGCCGCAGCAAGAAAAACTTTATGACAGCGCTCATTCGCAGTGTAGGGAGAAGTTAACAATGGTTCGGGATTTTGGTATCATGATTTTTCAGGATTTTTTATTGCTGGCAGGAGTGTATCTGTTTCTCATGCCATTGCATGTCATGGAGAAGAAAAAAATAAAAAATGGTCTGATGCTTTGTGGTGCATGGGGTGTCATGATTCTGGCAAGACTCCTGATTCCGGTTACCGGACAGAATCTGATCCTAGAATTTCTCATGAGGTTTCTGATCACGATGATCGCGGTTGGACTGATCAGCGGGAAAATAAGCTGGGAGATGATCTACTGTTCCGTGTGGCCGATGATCGTTTACCATTGTACGAATATTTTCTGGAACAGTCTGCATGGAATCTCTGCGATTGACCAGCAGCCGAGAGTGATGCAGTATATTTTTTCACTGTTATTTTTTGCAGCAGTTTATCTGGTGTTTGCGATCACATTGTTCCGCTGGCTTCCGAGAAATGGTTTTTATCAGGCTGGACCGAGAAGAACACTTTCCGCGGCGGCGGTACTTTTTTTGTCCCTGTATTCGTATTATAACTTTTACCAGAATCGTGGGGAATCGAATCTGGCGGTTCTGGTACAGCTTTACTGTGTGACATTTTTGTATCTGCAGGCGGAGCTTTTCAAAAAGAGTGAAGTGAAGCAGGAATATGCGCTCATGGAGCGGATGTGGTATCAGCAGAAAAAGCAGTATGAGATTGCCAAAGACCAGATGCAGGTGATTGACCGCAAGTGTCACGACCTGAAATATCAGGTGGCGGCAATGCGGCATATCGACAATCCGATGGAGCGGGAGAAGAACTTAAAAGAGCTGGAAAAATCCATTCGTATCTATGATTCAATCGTGAAAACAGGAAATGAGATTTTAGATACGCTGCTCTCGGAGAAAAGCCTGATCTGTGAGGCGAGAGACATTACGATGCATTGTGTCATTGACGGAAAAAAAATGTTTTTTATGGATTCCATTGATATTTATGCATTATTTGGCAATGCAATAGACAATGCAATCGAGTGCGTGGAAAAGTTTTCCGAGAAGGAGATGCGTTTTATCGATATCTGTGTGGCAGAAAAACAGCATTTTTTATATATCCGTTTTTCCAACCCGACGGAACGCACACCAGAGTATGAAAATGACCTTCCGAAAACAACAAAGAAGAATAAACAGTATCATGGAATTGGTTTAAAGAGTATCCGTCATATCGCAGAAAAATATGGCGGTGACATTTCAGTATCTACGGAAATGGGCTGCTTTAACCTCGAAGTGCTGTTACCTGTAAAGTAAAAAGTCGGCGTCAGTGAGCCTCTTAATCGAGGAGAACAGACGCTGGCTTTTTTTGAAATTATGCAGCCATATTCCGACAGGTTTCTTTAGAACACCACTTACGTCACAAAAAGCACCGACTAAGTCAGGTTCGTTGAAAAATTAACGAATTTTATTTATTATTTATGTATTGAAATTGGAACAATATATAAAAATAGCCTGAAACGATACAAAGTGACAGGCACCATAAATAATAAAAAGGATGTGTTATATGCGACGAATTCAAAATCTGATGGAGCAGTGGCTTTTCATTGGACCTGACAACAGACAAGAGCAGGTGAACTTGCCACATACATGGAATGCAAAAGACGGACAGGACGGAGGAAATGATTACTACAGAGGAACCTGTCATTATGAGAAAACATTTGAAAAACCGGAATTTGATCCGGAGACAGAGGAAGTATATCTGGAGTTTCTCGGTGTAAATGCAAGCAGTGATGTGACAGTGAATGGAAAAGAACTTGCACATCATGATGGCGGATATTCCACATTCCGCATCAATATCACAGAGGTTTTAGAAGACCGGAATAAACTGGAAGTGACCGTGGACAACTCCGTCAATGGAAAAGTATATCCGCAGAAAGCCGATTTTACGTTCTATGGCGGAATTTACCGCGATGTCCGTTTCCTGATCGTGTCAAAAGAGCATTTTGACTTAGATTACCTCGGAAGTAACGGAATTAAGATCACACCGGAAGTAAAAGAGAACGAAGCGAATGTTCATATCGAAACATTTACCAATACAGAGGAAGCACAGGTAAATGTTCAGATCAAAGATCAGGACGGAAAAGTAGTTGCAGAAGGGAACGGATGTGACGTAAATCTTAATATCCAGAATCCTATCCGCTGGCATGGAAGAAAAAATCCATACCTTTATACGGCAGTTGCAACGCTGACCGTAAATGGGGAAGTGAAGGATGAGATCACGAACCGTTTTGGTATCCGTACTTTTTCGGTAGATCCAAAGAAGGGATTTTTCTTAAACGGAGAGCATTATCCACTTCACGGAGTTTCAAGACATCAGGATTTTAAAGCATTAGGAAATGCGATTTCAACAAAAAACCATGATGAAGATATGGATATGATCTGCGAACTTGGGGCAAATACGATTCGTCTCGCACACTATCAGCATGACCAGTATTTTTATGATCTCTGTGATGAGAGAGGTATGGTCGTATGGGCAGAGATTCCATACATTTCGGAACATATGCCGGGCGGAAGAGAGAACACCATCAGCCAGATGAGAGAGCTGATCGTTCAGAATTACAATCATCCGTCGATTGTAGTATGGGGCGTATCCAATGAGATTACCATCAGTACAAAGGACAAAAAAGATATGTTGGACAATCATCATGTGTTAAATGATCTCTGCCACAAGATGGACCCAACAAGACTGACAACGTTAGCATGTTATGCAATGTGCGGACCATTTAACCGTTCTGCACACATCACAGATCTGGTTGGATGGAATTTATATCTGGGATGGTATGTACCGGGATTTTTCCTGAATGATCTGTTCTTAAGATTTTTCCACCTTGTATTCCCGAACCGCCCGATCGGTTATTCCGAGTACGGCGCAGAAGGTATGCCAAACCTTCACAGCAGAAGACCGAGACGTGGAGATCATACCGAGGAATATCAGGCAAGATATCATGAGTATATGCTCAGATGTTTTGAACGTCATCCATTTATGTGGAGCACTTATGTGTGGAATATGTTCGATTTTGCAGCGGACGCAAGAAATCAGGGCGGCGAGCCGGGCATGAACCATAAGGGACTTGTGACATTTGACCGCAAGACAAAGAAAGACAGTTTCTTCTTATATAAAGCATATTGGAGTGATGAACCATTTGTACATTTGTGTGGTTCACGCCGCAGTGACCGTTCTGAGGAGACGACAACGATTAAGGTTTATACAAACCAGCCGGTTGTGTCCTTATATAATAACGGGGAGCTGATCGAGCAGAAGAGCGGAGATCATATTTTTACGTTCCAGCTTCCTATGGAAAAAGAAAATAAGATTGAAGCGGTAGCCGGAAGTGTGAAAGATGCGATGGTGCTTTGCCATACAGAAAAAGAGAATCCGGACTACAAACTGAAAAAAGAAGCCAAGAAGAGTGAAAACTGGGTATAGAACTTCCAAAGGAGAAGAATCAATGAGCAATCAAAAAGGAAATGAAACTGCACAGGCAGTTAAGATGAACCGGGCAAAGCCGTATCAGCTTGTCCTGTTCCCGATGAATAATGGTGCTACGAATGTTTATTACATTCTCACCATGAATTTTATCGCATATTACGCAAACGGTGTATTAGGACTTGCACTTATGTTTGCAACCACAATGGTAACCGTTATGCGTCTTTTCGACGCAGTGACAGACCCGATCATCGGAGCACTGATCGACCGCACAAACTCAAAGTTTGGTAAGTTCCGTCCATATATGGTATTAGGAAATGTGATCATGATCGTTTCTTCCATTTTACTGTATTTTGGAACAAGAATTATTGCACCGGATATGCAGTGGCTGCGCTATGTATGCTTTGTATTATTCTATGCATTATATGTGATCGGATATACGTTCCAGACAGCCTGTACCCGTTCCGGACAGACCTGTCTTACCAATGATCCGAAGCAGCGCCCGATGTTTACGATTTTTAATACGATCGCAAGCCTGATCGGTATGGGGCTGGTACAGTTTTTAGCACCGATCTTAAGTGATCGTCTTGGCGGTTACAACAGCGCGAACTTCTTTGATTTTATGATCCCGCTTGCAATCGTGGTATCCGCAGTGCTGACACTCCTTGCAGTGATCGGTATCTGGGAAAAAGACAGACCGGAGTTTTTCGGTGTCGGCAACAAGCAGGAAAAAGTAAAATTAAAAGAGTATATTGCAATTTTAAAGGCAAACAAAGAATTACAGCGTCTTATGGTTGCCGGAGCAGGATGCAAACTTGCCTTTTCCATTGCAACAAACATGACAGTTTTATGTATGTTATACGGAGCAATGATGGGAGACTACGGCGGACTGTATCTTCCAATGATGATCGTTGGATATATTTTCTCTGTGCCATTCTTCCTTTTGACGGTAAAAACTTCCCAGAAGCATGGTCAGAAAGCGTCCTTGGTACGCTACACAATGCTTGCACTGGTGATGTATATCGGTGTTCTGGTACTGTTACTGTTATGGAAACAGGGAGTGCCTGCATTTAACTTAAGCTTAAGATCAATTAATGTATACACTGTTTTGTTCGTGATCTTTTTTGGTGTTGGTTATGGTGCATACTATGCAACCGCAGATATGCCGATCCCAATGGTTGCAGACTGTTCTGATTACGAGACTTACCGTTCCGGACAGTATGTGCCGGGTATCATGGGAACACTGTTCTCACTGGTTGATAAATTGGTAAGCTCCCTTGGATCTACAATTGTAGGAGCGGCAGTTGCAATGATCGGTATTCAGACTTTACCGGACAGCAAAACACCATATTCTTTCGGAATGCATGGCGTTGTTCTAATCCTGTTCTGTATCGTTCCAATGATCGCATGGCTTGCAACACTCTGGGCCATGAAGGGTTACACCTTAACCGGAGCAAAGATGAAAGAAATCCAGGCTGTCAACGCTGTGAGAAAACACGCCGTAAGCGGTGGAATGCAGCTTGAAGAAGCCATGGAAAAATGGAAAACTTATGAGGACGTACCGGAAGAATTCCGGCAGGAATAAAGTAAGAGAATTGTTTTTTTAGTAGGAATCCGTTATACTATGTAAATAGTATAGCGGATTTTTTTTTGGAGGCTTCCATGAATGATACATTAAAATTACCGGTTGGAATAGATGATTTTAAAAAAATACGTGAAGCAGGTTTTTATTATGTGGATAAGACAAAATTGATTGAGCAGCTTTTACAAAGCTGGGGTGAAGTGACTCTTTTTACCAGACCACGCCGTTTCGGCAAAACACTCAATATGAGTATGCTAAAGAGCTTTTTTGAAATTGGTGCAGAGAAATCGCTTTTTCAGGGCTTGTATATTTCGGAAAAAGAAAAACTGTGTGCGGAATACATGGGAAAGTATCCTGTTATTTTTTTATCGCTTAAGGGAGTAGAGGGACTTCATTTTGCAGATGCACAGAAAATGCTTATGACCATTATTAATAACGAGGTCCGGAGACATTATTATCTGAAAACAAGTGATAAGCTGACGGTTGAAGACCGAAAACAATTTGAAAAAATGCTTTTGAATGAGGACGTTAATCTTGTTGACAGTTTAAGACTGCTTTCACAGTTGCTTTATCTGCACTACGATCAGAAAGTGGTAATCCTTATTGATGAGTATGATGTTCCGTTGGATAAGGCTTTTAAGAATGGGTATTATCAGGAGATGGTTTCGCTCATCAGGGGACTTTTCGGGCAGGCGCTAAAGACAAATGAATTTTTGCAGTTTGCGGTACTCACAGGGTGTTTACGTGTTTCTAAGGAGAGCATTTTTACCGGACTTAATAATTTTGAGATTAATTCGATTGTTGATATAGAGCATGAGGAAGGCTTTGGATTTACAGATGCAGAAGTGATGCAGATGTTAAAATATTATCATTGTACGGAGCGCTATTCGGATATAAAAGAGTGGTACGATGGATATCATTTTGGCAACGCAGACATATACTGTCCGTGGGATGTCATTAATTTTGTGAAAAAATTATTGACAGATTCTAATGCAAAACCAAGTGCATTCTGGATCAATAGCAGTGGAAATGATCTGGTAAAACTTTTCGTGGATAAGGCAGATCAATCAACGAAGGATGAAATAGAACGGCTTGTTACCGGAAAATCGGTAACAAAAAGGATTCGTCTGGATCTGACCTATGATGAAATTGAGAATAGCATAGACAATGTATGGAGTGTTTTATTTACAACAGGGTATCTTACGAATATAGGAAATCCAGAGAGTGGCGTCTACGAGCTGGTTATTCCGAATAGGGAAGTTCATGAGGTATTTGTTCTGCAAATACAGGAATGGTTTCAGCGTTCTGTTGCAAAAGAAGAATCTATGCCAGAGTTTTCAAAGACAATTTTGAACGCAGATGCAGAAGAATTGCAGAAACAGTTGAATGTTATCATGAGCAGGATGATCAGCGTGCTGGATACAAAAGCGCGCGAGGAACAGAAAGAGAATTTCTATCATGGACTGTTATTAGGTTTGCTGCGGGGAAGCAACCCGGACTGGCTGATAAAATCGAACAGAGAGTCAGGAGACGGGTATAGTGATATTCTCATAGAACCAGAAAATCCGGATGCAGGCATTATCATCGAGGTAAAGCATGCGGCATCTATTAGCGGTCTTGACAAAGCATGTGAAAATGCAATGGCGCAGATTAAAAATCGCAGATACGATGAAACACTCAGGGAGAATGGAAGGTGTGATATTTTAGCGTATGGCATTGCATTCCATAAAAAACGGTGCAGGGTGGTATGCGAGAGGCTATGAAACAAGGAGGTATAAAACAATGATTTTACCAATGTTAAATTGATCAATAAATTACAGGAGATAGATGATGTTAAAAAAAATGATGAATACAAGACAGGCGGTGAAGTCTGTCGAAGGATATAACACGCTTTCAAGACGTGAACAGGATAAGATTGCAGGGGAATCTGGCTTGCTGATATGTTGGATATTCGGTCCAATACTGCTGTTAATTCCATTGTATTTCCTGCTTCCAGAGATATGGTTTGAGAACTGTCTGTGGTCCGCTGTAGTCCTCTCTATTGCAGGACTATTTGTTTGGCTGTATCAGGTAGAGAAAAACTGCCAGATTCAGGATGAGGGTAGTGCAATCGGAGCCGCATTAGTATTCTTTTTTGTAGTATTTGGATTTGGAGGTCTCTGGCAGGTACATTTCCTTCTTGCAATCGCATTTGCGGCTGCATTGATCTGGTATGCAAAGGTGTATATAACCGAAGCAGATAAATACAACAAGTACACAAGAGAGGTAAAAGGGAAGTTTATCGGGTACTACTGCCGGTTTCCGAAAACCAAGTATCCTGAAATTGTCGCACTGTTTAAGATTCATGGGATAAAACGCATGGATGTCTGTATTTATAAAGAACCTATGCTGACCGATCTTCCGTATCGGAATGAATACGAACGCTTAACGAAACAGATGGAAGCAGAACAGGGTGCATATGCCGAGAAGCTATTTGAACCGGCTGTAAAACATTTTCTGGATGTCACGGGTTTGGAGATTGGAGAAGTCTACACGTTAAAGCAGCATCCAGTTATCCGTTCCAAGATTTCGTATCTTGCGACACTCACAGATAACTTGAGCAGCGAAAACGGATTCGTAACGACAGAAGAAGGGCTTTCCTTTTTTGCAGAGGAAGAAAGGAAACGGAAGGAAGAAGCGGACAGAATCTTTCAGGAAGCAGAGAAGAAGCGACAGGAAGATGCTACAAGAAAACATATGAATTAATGTGAGATATATTTTATAAATATTTTGAAATCGGATGTAAGAAGAAGGGAATATGTTTGAAATATGGTCACTCTCTTGTCAAGTAGACGAGCAAAATATTTAAAATGTTTTTCTAAATGTATCCGCCATATCCGATTTGATATGGCGGATATTTAGTTTGTGTGCCTTGCGGCGCACTCTAATGGGTCAAGTATCGAAAGTCATATCAAAAAAGTCTTATTTTAATTTTCCCCCAAACATTAACAATTCTAAAACAAAACATAAGCAATAACGAAACAATCGGACGCTAGAATCAGTCCATAAAGTAAAGCAATCAAAACCAACAGAAAAACGGAGGAATACATTATGGCTGAATATCAGTTAAAAACAGGAAAAGTAGGAAAGAAAGTAGTGGAGGAAAACAAACATGAAAAAAAGTAATTTTGCAGCATTAATACTTGGAACAATCGGAATGGTATTTTTCGCACTTGGAATGTGCATGGCACTGATCGAAGAATGGGGAATGTTTCGGCAGGGAGTTATCGCAGGTGTGATCGGACTTGTAATTCTTCTTATCACGTTGATCGTATGGAGAAGAATGGAAGGAAAAGAGCCAATCCATTTAAGTGGAAAAACAGTCGGTACAATCATTTTATCTATCTTTGGAGCACTTTTATTTGGAATTGGAATGTGTTTATGCATGGTATTTGGAAAAATGGTACTTGGTGTTGTGATCGGACTTGTCGGCATTATCGCACTGTTAATGTTAATTCCATTGACCAAAGGATTAAAATAAAAATTATAGAAAACATAATTTATGCAAAAGATACAGCTTATAGGATGAAAGTCTTATAGGCTGTATTTTTTTATGCCACTTACGTCACAAAATGAACCGACTAAGTCCACTTTGTTGATTTTTTAACAAAATTTTAATAAAATAAGGACACATCATAAATAAATTCCGTCAAAATGACGAAGTTTGAAAAAAGAAATGGAGAAAATTTATGGGAGAGAACAAAAAAGAAGTGAAAGCCCGTAAGAAGGCTTTCCGTAAAGCAAAACACAGAGCGATCCGTCCATGGAAAGGATTATCAATTGTATGTGCAATTCTGGCAGTGATCTTTGTGCCACTGTACAGTTTATTAAATGTTTTTGATAATTCACTGGCTATTTTCGTCGGAGGAACATTCTGGAAATTAAAGAATGAGGATCAAAGCGCACAGTACTTTACCTCTGACTTTGAGTCTGCAGAAGATATGGTTGACTATGGATTACAGCTTGTTCAGCAGGTGGAGGCAGAAGGTGCAGCGCTTCTTATGAATGAGAACAATGCACTTCCTTTGGCAGAGGGTGCCAATGTCAGTCTGTTTTCCAATTCATCTGTAAACCTTGTTTATGGTGGTACAGGATCCGGTAACATTGATGCTTCCACAGCAGACACCTTAAAAACTGCAATGGAAAAAACAGGTTTCAACGTAAATGAAACACTCTGGAACTTCTATGAATCAGAAGAGATGGGAATGTACAAACGTGGAAGTGGTGGTACGATCGCAACTGCAAGTGCCGTTGTAACTGAAGTTCCATGGAATGAGTACACAGACGAAGTGAAAGATTCTGTAAGCTCTTATGGAGATGCGGCGATCGTCACATTATCCCGTGTAGGCGGTGAGGGGGCTGACCTGGCATACGGTGATGTCAATTACCTTGCATTAGATGACAATGAAAAAGAAATGCTTTCCAATGTGGCAGCAATGAAAGCAGACGGAACAGTGAGCAAGATCATTGTGCTGATCAACTCTGCAAATGCATTACAGGTAGATTTCTTAAAAGACAATACTTATAATGTAGATGCCTGTCTGTGGATCGGCGATGTCGGAATTACAGGTATCAATGCAGTGGCGGATATCCTTGCAGGTAACGTCAATCCATCCGGAAGCCTTGTAGATACTTATTGCTACGATAATATGTCTTCCCCGGCTATGGCAAACTTTACCCCTGTTACTTATGAAGGCTATACAGAAGAACTGGTTCCTGAAAAAGCAAAAAGCTACATGGTATATCAGGAAGGTATCTACGTTGGATACAAATATTATGAAACACGTTATGAAGACACGGTTATGGGAACCGGAAATGCAGGAAGCTATGTATACAGCGATGATGTGGCATTCCCATTCGGTTATGGATTAAGCTATACAGATTTCGAGTACAGTGACATGACGGGCGTTTATGATGCTGCAACAGATTCCTATAACTTTAATGTGACAGTTACCAATACAGGCGATACTTATTCTGGAAAAGAGACCGTTCAGATTTACGCACAGTCTCCATATACAGAGTATGACAAAGAGAATTCTGTAGAGAAATCTGCAGTACAGTTATGCGGATTCGGCAAAACAGATATTTTAGCTCCGGGTGAGTCACAGACTTTAACAATCAATGTAGACAGAGCAGATATCGCATCTTATGATGCATATGGTGCAGGTACTTACATTTTAGATGCAGGCGATTATTATTTTACAGCAGCAACAGATGCACACAATGCTGTAAACAACATTCTTGCAGCAAAAGGATTTACAACTGAGAATGGAATGGATGCAGAAGGTAATGCAGAACTTACATTCCAGTGGACAAATGATACATTAGACACCACTACTTATGCAGTATCTAAGAGCGGTGCAGAGGTGACAAACCAGTTATCTGATTCCGATATGAACCTTTACGAAGGTGCCGGAGATAACTCCGTAACTTACCTTTCACGTAATGACTGGGAGGGAACATTCCCAGCAGAATCTCCGGTATTTGCATTAACAGATACTATGATCGATGACCTGCAGGTAGTTCAGTATGATGCAGCAGATTATGATACGGTAGAGATGCCGACATTAGGTGCAAAAAATGGTCTTACTTTATACGATATGATCGGTAAAGATTACGACGATGCTGACTGGGATACTTTATTAGACCAGCTTACCTATGATGAGATGGTAACTTTAATCGGCGACTCCTTCCACTGGACTATGCCGATCAAATCAATCCAGGCTCCGGGTTCCCGTGATGAGAACGGACCACAGGGACTGACTGCTTCCTTATTCGGCAATACGGATAAAGAAAAACTGACAGCAACTGCATTTACATCTGAGGATGTGATGGCAGCAACTTTCAATACGGATATTATGACAGAAATTGGTAAAGTGATCGGTAATAACTGTCTGTCTGCAGGCGTTGCGATTCTTTACGGACCGGGTAACAATATCCACAGAACTCCTTATGGTGGACGTAACTTCGAGTACTACAGTGAAGACGGATTCCTTTCCGGAAAAATGAGTGCTTACGAAGTGGCAGCTATCCAGGAAAAAGGTGTTCATGTTGTAATGAAACACTTTGCATTAAACGACTGCGAGCAGGATCGTATCGGTCTTGGCGTATGGCTCACTGAGCAGGCAGCACGTGAAGTATATTTAAAAGCATTCCAGGATGTATTTGAAGAAGGAAATGCAAACGGAACCATGGTTGCTTACACACGTTGGGGATGTATCTGGTCCGGAGGTAACAAAGGATTGATGACCGGAATCATGAGAAATGAGTGGGGCAGCAATGGACTTACCATCACAGATAACGTTCTTAATCCATATGTCAATGGTCCGGACGGAGTGATGGCAGGTGGTGTTACAACCTATGATGCCATGATGCCATATGTGACCAAGGAATTACCGGCATATAAAAATGATCCGGTTATGGTAACAGCAATGCGTGAGGCATGCCACCATGACCTGTATGTGTTAGCAAACTCTGTTGCCATGAATGGTGTTGGCGAAAATACAACCATCAAATTTGTACAGCCAAAATTACTTGTGATCTTAAAGACAATTGCGACCATCGGTGTGGTAGGATTCATCCTTTCACTTGTGATGTTCATTCTGAAAAAACGCAAGTTCAAAAAGAGCGAAGAGTACACAAGCTACATGGCATGGAAAAAAGAATTGAAACAGAATAAAAAACAGGCATAAATAAAATGCGAAAGAAGTCATCACACAATCAAAGTGTGGTGGCTTCTTTTTTTGCTTTATAGGAAATTATTCCTATAAAACAAAACACTCCGTGAGGATGCGACTCTTTGTTTTATAATCTGAAATTACATTTGGAAATAAGAAAAATTTTGTGCAACCATACAAAAGAAAATAATCTGGATAAAATTATAAAAAAGTTATTGACAACTAACTATCGTTAGATTATACTAACCAACGTAGAAACGAAAAAGATTATCAATAGTCTTTTGGAAGATGAGGAAGAGGGAAAGATGATGCCTTTAACAATGGTCAAAACAGGTGAAGAAAATACAATCAAAAAAGTTGGTGGAAAAGAAGAAACCAGAAGATTTTTAGAAAACCTCGGATTCGTAGTCGGAGGAGCTGTTACTGTGGTATCAGAGATTGGCGGTAATATGATCGTGAATATCAAAGATTCCAGAGTTGCAATCGGAAAAGACATGGCAAACAAGATCATGGTATAAAGTGCCGGTCTGTGACAAAAGTAAGCAATGGCAGGGCGTTCCTGTCTGCTGATAAATGATTTTTTAAAAAACAAAAAAGGAGTCGTTAGAAAATGACATTAAAAGAAGTAACTGTCGGACAGACAGTAAAAGTCAAAAAGTTAACTGGCGAGGGCCCGGTTAAGAGAAGAATCATGGATATGGGTATCACAAAAGGTGTTGACATTTTTGTCAGAAAAGTAGCGCCACTTGGAGATCCGGTTGAAGTTACGGTACGCGGATATGAATTATCCCTTCGTAAAGCGGATGCAGAGATGATTGAAGTAGAATAATTTTTTTTGCCTATGGGTTACATATAACTAACCAGAAAAGACGAAAATGTTATGAGAATGAGTAGTGCCTGCATACTTTCTAAAAGAAAAGGCACACAGATCCAGAGATGGAAAACTTACATAGAAGCAAAGAAGGAGAGTTGATCATGGCAGTTAAAATTGCACTCGCAGGAAACCCAAACTGCGGTAAAACAACATTATTTAACGCTCTGACAGGTTCCAACCAGTTTGTTGGTAACTGGCCGGGTGTTACGGTAGAGAAGAAAGAAGGAAAATTAAAAGGACATAAAGATGTCGTTATCATGGACTTACCGGGTATCTATTCTTTATCTCCATACACACTTGAGGAAGTAGTTGCAAGAAACTACCTCATCGCTGAGAGACCGGATGCGATCCTAAATATCGTCGACGGTACAAACATCGAGCGTAACCTTTACCTTTCCACACAGCTTATGGAATTAGGTATTCCAGTCATCATGGCAGTCAACATGATGGACGTTGTGGAGAAGAGCGGTGAGAAAATCCACACAGATAAATTAAGTAAAAAATTAGGCTGTGAAGTCGTTGAGATTTCCGCTTTAAAAGGAACCGGCATCAAAGAGGCAGCTGAGAAGGCAGTGAAGCTTGCAGAGAGCAGAAAAGCAGCAGTTGTTGCACACGAGTTCTCCAAAGAGGCTGAGGATATTATTGCAGAAGTTGAAGGCAAGATCAAAGGAATGCCGGAAGAACAGAAGAGATTCTTTGCGATCAAATTACTGGAGAAAGATGACAAGATCCAGGAAATGATGACAAATATCCCGGATGTATCTGCACAGATCAAAGAGATGGAGGATAAATTTGATGATGATACCGAGAGTGTTATCACAAACGAGAGATATGTATACATTTCCTCTATCATCGGTGACTGTGTCACAAAGAACACCAAAGAAAAACTGACAACATCCGATAAGATCGACCGTATCGTGACAAACAGATGGCTGGCATTACCGATCTTTGCAGTGGTCATGTTTATTGTTTACTTTGTATCTGTTACAACTGTTGGTGCATTCGTAACAGACTGGACGAATGATGTATTGTTTGGTGAGATCATTCCACCTGCAATTGAGAGCGGATTAAATGCAATCGGCTGTGCTGACTGGTTACAGGGACTGATCCTTGACGGTATCGTAGCCGGTGTCGGAGCAGTTTTAGGATTCGTACCACAGATGTTAGTATTATTTATTTTCCTTGCTTTCTTAGAGAGCTGCGGATATATGGCACGTGTCGCATTCATCATGGACCGTATCTTCCGCAAATTTGGTCTTTCCGGAAAATCCTTCATTCCAATGTTAATTGGTAGTGGATGTGGTGTTCCTGGTGTTATGGCATCAAGAACAATCGAGAACGACCGTGACCGTAAAATGACCATTATGACAACAACCTTCATTCCTTGTGGAGCAAAACTTCCGATCATTGCCATGATCGCAGGTGCATTCTTCAATAACTCCGGATGGGTTGCAACAAGTGCTTATTTCGTTGGTATCGCAGCAATCATCTGCTCCGGTATCATCTTAAAGAAAACAAAAATGTTTGCTGGTGATCCTGCACCATTCGTTATGGAGCTTCCGGCATACCACTGGCCAACTGTTTCTAATGTATTAAGAAGTATGTGGGAAAGAGGCTGGTCCTTCATCAAAAAAGCTGGTACAATCATTCTTTTATCAACAATCGTATTATGGTTCTTAATGAGCTTTGGATGGGAGAGCGGAAGCTTTGGTATGGTAGAAGAATTAAATAATTCTATCCTTGCTTCTATCGGCAGCGCAATCGCATGGATCTTCGCACCACTTGGCTGGACACAGGCTGGTGAAGGCTGGAAGATGGCAGTTGCAGCCGTTACAGGTTTAATTGCAAAAGAGAACGTTGTAGCAACCTTCGGTATGTTATATGGTTTCGCAGAAGTAGCAGAAGATGGTGCTGAAATCTGGGGCAACCTGGCAGCAGCCATGACACCAATCGCAGCTTACGGATTCTTGGTATTCAACTTACTTTGTGCACCATGCTTCGCAGCAATGGGAGCTATCAAACGTGAGATGAACAATGCAAAATGGTTCTGGTTCGCAATTGGATACCAGTGTGGTCTTGCTTATGTTGTATCACTTTGCATTTACCAGATCGGAACACTCATCACAACAGGAGCATTTGGAATCGGTACTGTAGTAGCATTCTTGCTTGTGATCGGATTCTTATACTTACTGTTCCGTCCATACAAAGAGAGCAATTCTTTAAACGTGAACACAAAGAAAGTAGTAAGCGCAAAATAACAGATATTTACAGGATGAGGCCTCTCATACAGAGGCTTCTCCTTAAAAAAGATTTATCAGAAAGGCGGTAGAACATATGGGAACATTCGTTGTATTAGCAGTATTAATAGCAGTAGTAGCCCTGATTGTCAGGGGAATTGTCCGCGACAAGAAAAGTGGAAAATCTTCCTGCGGCGGTGACTGTTCACATTGCAGAGGCTGCCATTAATAAAGAAAACAAAGACAGTGACAGAAGCTGCCTTTAATGATAACCACAAATTTCAGGTGATAAGAAGGGCATGGTTTTAAATGAATCAGCATACGTCAGTACAGCAGAAACAACAGGAAAATCAGCAGAAGTATGAGAGAACCCAGATGCAGCGTGAAATTGTGATTCAGCGGCTGAAAGAGCAGGGATGCAGGATTACAAAGCAGAGAATGGTGTTACTCGATATTATATTGAATGAAAATTGCTCAAGCTGTAAAGAAATCTATTATAAAGCATCCAAAATTGATCCTAAGATCGGCACAGCAACCGTATATCGCATGATCAATACCTTAGAAGAGATCGGTGCGATCAGCAGAAGAAATATGTATAAAATAGACTGCGATAAAGACGACAGCGAACGGACTTACATGATCGAATTTGATGATCATACCATACAGCAGATGTCAGGTGCAAATCTGAATTCTGTTTTACAGGCTGGTTTAAAAGCCTGCGGTTACATCAATGACCAGCATGTAAAAAGCCTTAATATGCAGCCTTCCGTCTGCTGAAATAAAAAGAAAACCTTATAATTAAATAAAAATCATTATCGAAAGAGGCGGCATCGGGATTTCCGATGCCGCCTCTTCTGGAACGGATCTATTTGCAGGAGATCGGTCTTTTTTATGTAAAAAATGAAAAATGGTCATGTCCTGACACGGTGGGATTTGCGGAACTGCTGTGGCGATTCATGAAATTTTTTCTGGAAGGACTGCGAAAAATAGCTGGTAGAGGAAAACCCGATACATCCGGCAATCTCTTCGATGCTGTGATTGGTTGTGAGCAGCAGGTCACGCGCAGACGCCAGCCGCACTTCATTCAGGTACGCGATCGGAGATTTTCCATAAAGCTCTGCAAAACGGTGTGAAAGGTAATATTTTGAGAGACTGCAGTTTTCGGCCAGTGAATCCAGAGAGATCATGCTCTGGTAATTGTGTTCGATAAAGCGTTTTACCTTGTGGCATTCGTGGCTGCTGTTCTGCGCATCCACCACTTCATAGGATACATGGTCTTTCCGGCAGAAATATAAAATTAAAATATCCAAATAATGCTGGCAGATCTCTGCGTAGCGGTCCTGTTTATTATGCATTTCGCGCAGGATATTTTCAAAACACTGGCGGATAAAAGGCGAGTTTGCAGAAGCAGGGACGTGAATGTATTCCGGTTCTTTGTCGGTATTCAGTTTTAATCCTTCCACCCCGAGCACATAATAATCCAGCGGATTTTTCGGATCGGAAAACTCTGTGTGTGTTACCTGCGCACCAATCACGACAAGGCTGTTTGAGGAGACCGGGACAGATTCATTTTCTATCTGCATATGACCGGTTCCTTCTTTAATAAAGAAGATTTCCGTAAAATGATGGCTGTGGGGAAATGAAGTCCAGTCATTTTCAAATTTGGATGCTGAGATGGAAAGCAGGCGGAAATGGATTTCCGGCTGTACCTCATTATCCAGATTAAACTTTCGGTTACTCATGGAAAATACAGTCCTTTCATGTTATAATTGCAATGATTTCCTATTTATATAGGAACGGTGTTGTACTTAGTATACAATGAAAAAAGCAAAATAACAAGATTTTTAAAAATAAAGCAAGAATTATAAAATAGAGAGCAATATATAGATAGGAAAAAGAAAAAATATACGCTATAATAACAATTGCAAGAAGGAAAACACAAGAGTTTATAGTGAAAATTAACAAAAATGGGAGGTTACTATGAAGAAAAAAATTTTGTGTACAATGATGAGCATGGTAATGGCAGCATCTTTATTTGCGGGGTGCGGCACAGGAACAGGAACGGAGACTTCTGTATCAGATAACAGCAAAACAGAAGAAACAGGAACAGAGGCGGCAGAGCAGCCAACATCTGATAATCCATACGCAGCCTATGCGGGAACAACAATCAGTGTAGCCGCAATTGAGACAGGTTATGGTTCGCAAATGTGGCAGGAAGTGACAGATGCATTTACAG